>Ga0172379_10001789_pt1 | contig 41003 bp, 48 predicted proteins | sample GrowelOW334metaG_FD_119756 | JGI IMG/M metagenome (GOLD analysis project Ga0172379, IMG submission 119756) | Groundwater microbial communities from an aquifer near a municipal landfill in Southern Ontario, Canada - Groundwater well OW334 metaG | ecosystem: Environmental > Aquatic > Deep... | reverse complement strand
GTGAGCTTGCCTTGATAGTTAATTTGTTTAGTAAAAGCAGCGGTGGTGGTCAGAGGGAAAAGCAGTAACAGCAAAACTCCGCTACCACAAAATAGCGCCAAAAATTTGACCAGTTTGTTGGTCGGCAATGTCAGCATAGGACCTTTTTATTATAACAAAAAAAGACAGCAAAAGTTGCTGTAAAAATTCACAAAATGGGGATAACCCGCGAAGCGGAGCAATCACCTTTTTATGGTGATAAGTAAAAAAATATTTTTGGTAGCAGAATATAAAAACCCGGTACAAAAGTATCGGGTTTTTATATTGGCGGAGGAGGAGGGATTCGAACCCTCGGAGGCTTTGACACCTCACACGCTTTCCAAGCGTGCGCACTAGACCACTATGCGACCCCTCCAAATTAACTCCATAAGATTACCCTAAAAACTCAATTCGCGCAATTTAGTCACGCGCTCCTCAATTGGTGGATGAGTCATAAACAATTTAGAGACACCCTTAGCTGCTTTTGATCCAAAAGGATTCGAAATATAAAGATGAGCCATAGCGTTACTCGCCTTCTTCATTGGCTGGTTGTATCCCCCAATCTTTTCTAAAGCGCTAGCCAAACCTTCAGGATAACGGGTCAAAAGGGCCCCCGATGAGTCAGCGAGATATTCTCTCTGTCTTGATACGGCCAATTGAATTATTGTCGCAATAATCGGTGACAAAACAATAAAAATAATACCAACAATAGCAATGATTCCCCCAGCTTTATTATCATCGTCTCCCCCGCCAAAAATAAATCGGGACCGAATAAACATGTCTGACAAAATCGCAATCAAACCAACAAGAACGACAATCACGGATGATAGTAAAATGTCACGATTGCCAATATGCGAAAGTTCGTGAGCAATGACTCCCTCTAATTCATTTTTATTTAACATCGCGAGCAGGCCAGTCGTAACAGCTACCACCGCATGTTTCTTGTCACGCCCAGTAGCAAAGGCGTTCGGGGACGCGTCTTCGATAATGTAAAGTTTAGGCATTGGGAGACCCGCCGTGATGGAGAGATTCTCGACAAGATGATAAAGCTCAGTGTTAGAATCATGGTTCGCTGGCTTGGCTCCAGCCAGACTCAAAACAATTTTGTCGCTCCACCAATAGCTGGCAAAATTCATCACCAAACTAAAAACAATCGCGATATAGAGTATAGCCTGATTATTATAGTAAAAACTAATCAAATAGCCCAAAGCGACAACAATGGCCAAAAACACTGCCATTAATAACCATGTCCGACGAGTATTGGATGCTTGTTGGGTGTAAAGAGTCGCCATGTTTACTTAATCTTGTTTTCTTCTCGTAAAATTTTATCAACTAATTCTATCTCGCCCCAAACACCATCGATCATATCGAGTTCTTTAGCCTCGGCCAAGGTTGCCCATTTATAATCAACAGCGTCGTCATCAAGTTTAACTTCACCAGAAAGATATTTGGCATAATAACTAAGGACCAAAACCGGGATATTGTCGGGACGGATAAAAGTGAGGTCCATCAGATACTCTGGTTTCTCCATCTCCACATTCACTTCTTCTCGCACCTCGCGACGAAGAGTTTTTTCAAGTGCTCCATACCACTGACCGGCCGAGGTTGTTGGTTCATCGTTAATATAATCATCAACCTCAAGACCACCACCGGGAACCGTCCACTTGTTTGGGAAGGCCTTTTTAGTCGGACTTCGTTTAGTCACCAGATACTGCCCCTTATCATTATAGATAATGGCGGTAATAGCGATCCGATGTAATTCGCGATCTTTAATATCCATAAATTTTTTATAAGAATTTAGAACTTAACAGCCACCGGTTCTTTAGCTGCACTCCCTTCTTCAAGTTGGAAGAATTCTTGCTTAACAAACTTGAAAATTCCAGCAATGATATTCGAAGGGAAAGTTTCTACTTTAATATTCAAGTCACGAACATTACCATTGTAGAAGCGACGGGCGGCTTGAATTTTGTTCTCGGTATCAGAAAGTTCATTTTGTAAATTAGTAAAACTCTCAACGGCACGTAGGGCTGGATAAGCCTCGGCCACAGCGAAGACACTCTTAAGACTATCAGTAAGCATATTCTCCGCCTTACCTTTCTCGGCCGGACCTTGGGCGGAGAGAGCGTTGGCGCGAGCTTCGGTAACCTTAGCAAAAACCGACTCCTCATGAGCCGCATAGCCCTTAACCGTCTCAATTAGGTTAGGGATAAGATCATAACGACGCTTGAGTTGGACATCAATGTCGGCCCAAGCCTCCTTAGTCTGATTAACCAAACGAACAAAACCGTTGTAGCTTAGGGCAAACCAAGCGGCGATAACAACGACAGCGATCAAAATAATCCAAAGAAGTGTAGTCATAAATTTAAAATTTGTTTAATTTATCTATTAATTACTCTCTTAATAATAGCATCAAAAGCTTTACCCCGCCAGACCTTGGGCTCCCTTAAGGTCTGGCGGGGTTTTGAGTGTGATAGAATAAAATTATGCGAATTTTTGTGAAAACGAGGCCCGGTGCCGGCGGCGACAAAGTGGAAAAAACGGACGGCACTCATTATATAGTCTGGGTCAAAGAGCCACCCCAGCACGGCCAAGCAAACAAGGGAGTTATTCGTGTGTTGGCTGAATATTTTGATAAACCCAAACCTCTCATTACCATCAAATCTGGGCACACCTCATCGGCTAAAGTTGTCGAAATTTTATAAAAAGAAGACGGCGGGCCCAGGGGGGCCCGCCGTTTGAGGATCGGAGCGGTCACACAAGACTGAGGGGATTCGTTCCTTCCGGCAAGAGCAGATCAATCGGTACGGACAAGGGCGAGAAGGCGCCGAACTGCCCGGCCCTGTTCATGCGCACCGCGGCGCGGGCACAGGACAGGAGTATCCCGGCGGTGGCCAGCGGATTGCTTTTCCACTCAACCCTGAACTCCATCAAGCCGTTCTCGGACTTGGCGATGACCAGGCCGTCGTGCGGCATGTCGGGGAAACGGTTGCGGAGTTCGTCGAGAGAGAGGAATTCGACCGTCGTCTCGAACGGCTGGAAGTAATCCGGCATGGTCACAATCTGCCGCCGAATTTCCTCTTTGTCAAAGTCGTCCGCAATCGTCACATAGCACTTGCGCCGATGCATTTCCCCAAGCTCGAAGATCGGGTTCTCGCCGGAACGCACCCGGTCAATGGCTTCGGGAATGGCGTGGGTAAATTGCCGGGCATCGACAACCCCCTCGATCTGTCTGATGGCATCGGAATGCCCCATCGAGAGCCCCCCGCGCTGTGACAGACCATAGAAAGCGTAGGCCCGGATGTCTCCGCCAAGGGAAGACTGGAAAATGCCCCGAATGGTTGAGAACAGCCCCGGATCCCAACCCTGGCAGACAAGCGCGGTGTGCCCCGTCGCCTTGCTGGCCAAGTCCATTGTGCGGAAATAGCCAACGTTCGGCAGGCCTGTCAACTTCTCGATGAAGCCACCGACATGGGCGTGTGTGTCGTAGGAATCGACGCAACTCACCCTTTCAGCAACCCACGGTCCCGAATTGGGAAGGTCCTTCGCCGAACCACCACAGTTGATGGCGACGTCGGCACTGCCAACCCAGGACAGGTCGAGAAAGCCATAGACGGGAATTTGATCCCCGATGTCATGCCTGACCCGCGCCGGGTCCCGCGTGACAATTCCCACCACTTCGAATTCCTGGCTGTCTCGGGTCAACATGAAGACCTTGCGGCCAATGTTCCCGAAACCGATAAGCACCAGACGGATAACGTTTCTCACGGCAAGTCTCCTTGTTTAGACACCTTCAGCAAGGCGTCCGGTTTTAGTCTGTCTCATTTCTAGCACACTAATATAGGCTTGTATAGAGATCAGAGTTGCCTTTTTTAGATAATCTGCTACAATAGAAATCAATGTTAGCGACCTATCTTCCTTATATCCAGATTGTCCTCTCCGTCCTGTTGGTTGGAGCTATTTTGTTGCAACAGAGTGAGGGTAGCCTCGGCTCAGCTTTTGGCGGGAGCCAAAGCGGTTCTGGCTGGCACACCAAGCGTGGTCTCGAGAAGCAACTCTTTATTGCCACTATTGTTATCTCTATTCTTTTTGCCATCTCGGCCGTTCTCGCCCTCTTCAAATAACTACATAATTAGTTTTACAACTCCCTCTATTTTTAAACTATCGTGAAAGAAAAATTTTTCTCTTGGCTTAAGACTTTGAACTTACCTTCTCGCGAAGAGTTGTTTTTTGCTTTTGAGTCACTTAAACCAACAACCAAAAAAATCTTTCTCGCTCTTACAATCGTCTTTATCATTAGCTTCTTAGCTCTTATTAGTAAACTGAACAACAAGTTGATGACCGACGTTCCAATCACCGGCGGATCTCTTACTGAAGGGGTCGTTGGCTCGCCTCGCTTTGTCAACCCACTTCTGGCCACTTCTGATGTTGACCGTGATTTAACAACGCTTGTCTATTCTGGTCTCTTGCGACTTGTCCCAGGTCGGGGCTACGAACCAGACCTCGCCGAAAGTCATGAGATCTCCGACGACGGCCTCACTTACACTTTCCATCTTCGCAAAAACTTGCGCTGGTCTGATGGGGAAAAATTAACAGCCGATGACATTGTCTTCACGATAGAAAAAGCTCAGGACCAAGAGATTAAGAGTCCTAAGCGCGGGAGTTGGAACGGTGTCACTGTCAAAAAAGTTGATGACCGAACAGTTCAATTTTTACTCAAGAAGCCCTACAATTTTTTCCTCGAGAACACCACTCTGGGTATACTCCCCGAACATTTATGGAAGGGGATAAAGCCTGAGCAATTTCCCCTCTCCAGTTTAAACACAAACCCCATTGGTAGTGGCCCTTATGAAGTAGTGAATGTAAATAAGGATAGTTTTGGTATTCCTTCCAGTTATAATCTTAAACCTTTTAAAAATTTCGCTTTAGGAACCCCGCGCATAAATCTAACTTTACGTTTTTATAATAGCGAAAAAGATTTGCTCACTGGGCTAGGAAATGGTGAGGTAGGAAGCGCAAGTGCGATTACTCCAAGCACAGCAGAAAAATTATCCAAAGGCGGTCAGAAGATTATCCAATCCCCTCTCCCTCGAACTTTTGCCGTTTTCTTAAATCAGAGTCACAATCAGATTTTTGTCGACCCCGTAATCCGAGAAGCCCTTAACCTCGCCATCGACAGAAAAGTCTTAGTCAAAGATGTCTTGGCTGGGTATGGAGTACCACTAGATAGTGTTCTCCCCGAGTCAATCGTTGGGAAAAAAGAAGAAGAGATAAAGGGAATCAACGAAGCCTTGGCTCTCCTCAAGGAGAAAGGTTGGGAAATAAATGCTCAAGGCGAGTTAGAGAAAAAAGCTAAATCAACAACCGTTAAAGTTAAAAACAGTAAAGGCAAACTAGTAACGACAACGGCCAAAAGCGCTGCCGTCGGACCAGTAAGCTTTACCCTCGCCACTGCCAACATTAGTGAATTAAAGACGGCCGCGGAGACCATTGCTCGCGACTGGGGGAAATTAGGAATTAAAGTTAATGTGGAGATCTTCGAACCAGGGGACCTAAACCAAGATATTATTCGTCCCCGCCGTTATGATGCCCTTCTCTTTGGTGAGGTCGTTGGCCGTGACTATGACCTCTATCCTTTCTGGCACTCTTCCCAAAGATTAGACCCAGGGCTCAACATCGCTCTTTATGCCAACAATAAAGTAGACACCCTCTTAGAAGAGATCCGCGAGTCAAACAAGATAAAAGATTTGAGTGATAAATACAAGTCCGTCGCAGAAGAGATCAGCAAAGACCAGCCTGTTGTCTTCCTCTATCAACCAGACTTTCTTTATGCCGTACCAAGTGATCTCAAGGGGGTTCAACTCCCCGTTATCTCAAGCCCTTCAGATCGTTTCTCAGGAATTTATCGTTGGTACTTCAAGACTGATCGTGTTTGGTCAATCTTCGCTCGAATCGCTTCTTACTTCTAAAAATTATTATGCACATTATTAGTTAATTAATTATTAATCACTTAAGTTATTTATGTTAAAAATCAGACGCATGCGCGTCGACAGCAACGGCAACGTTGAAACTTTCGAAGCTGGCAAGAAAAAAATACCAATCAAAGGTCATACCCCAAACCCTAACCCAAATTCCAATTTGCGTTTTGTTCGAACGGGCCCAGCTAGGGGTCCTCAAACTCCGAACTCCCCCCAAACTCCCCGTAATTCCCAAAGCCCAAGAACCTCACAAGGTCCACGACGAATGCCTAGTGGTGGTGGACGGAAATTTGGTTTTGCTAAAAATGAGAATCGCGAGGATGATAATGAGAAGCCACGCGAAAAAGTCCCACCTCTCGCTCCCGGCAACGTTCGAGTTATCCCTCTTGGTGGAGTGGAAGAAGTAGGCAAAAACATGACCATGATCGAATATGGCAATGATATTATTGTCGTCGATGCCGGTTTTCTCCTCCCTGGTGAAGAAGTTCCTGGCGTTGACTATGTTATTCCAGACACCACTTATCTTGAAGAAAGAAAAAGCAAAATTCGTGGGCTTCTCGTTACCCATGGTCACCTCGACCATATTGGTGGTATCCCCTATTTGATGGAAAAAATGGGGAATCCCCCAATTTATACTTCCCTTCTAACAGCGGTGATGATTAAGAAACGTCAGGAAGAATTCCCTCATGTCGCTCGTCTCGATATCCAAGTTATTGAAGCCAAGGATAAATTAAAATTAGGGGCACTCACTGTCCGTTTCTTCGAGACCAATCATACTATCCCCGACTCTATTGGTATTGTCGTCGAGACTCCCTACGGCAATGTTATCGTCACCGGTGATATCAAACTCGAACATGAGAATGGCCAGATTAAAGAAATCGAGAACGCTGTCTACAAAAAATTAGGCGAGGAAAAGAATCTTCTCTTGATTGCCGAATCGACCAACGTCGAGAAACCAGGCTTCTCTTTTTCTGAAGATGAAGTTCAAAAAAACCTAAAGAATATTATTGAGAAAGTTCAGGGCCGTATTATCATTGGGACTTTTGCCTCGCTCTTTGAGCGCGTTATCTCAATCATCGAAGCTTGTGAGCAACTGGGCAAGAAAGTCGCTGTTGAAGGCCGTGCCATGAAGACTAACATTGAGATTGCCAAAGAGCTTGGTTACCTTAAGGTTAACAAAAATGTTTTCATCAGTTCTGAAGATATTGATAACCATCCTGACAACAAAATTGTGATCTTGGCGACCGGCGCTCAAGGTGACGAATACGCTGCCCTAATGCGTATTTCACAGAAAGAACACCGCAACGTGAAATTAAAGAAAGGTGATACTATCCTTCTTTCATCTTCAGTCATCCCCGGCAACGAGAAATCTGTCCAGAAGCTAAAGGATAATCTCTCGCGCCAAGGCGCTAAAATTGTTCACTATGGTATCGCCGATGTCCACTCTTCTGGCCACGCCTATCAAGGTGAGCTCGAGTGGATTCACAAAATGATTAAACCTAAGTTCTTTATGCCAGCCCACGGTCATCACTACATGCTTCGTGTTCATGCCGACCTCGCTGAGCGCATGGGGACACCTGAGAAAAATATTGTTGTCCCTGACGATGGCTCCATTATCGAGATTCAAGAGCAAGGTCAAAAAATTACGATGTTGAAGGCCTCCACTTCTTCTCGCCTCGTGATGGTTGATGGCCTCGGTACTGGCAATGTCCAAGAGGTAGTGATCCGCGATCGTCAGCTCCTGGCCCAAGATGGCATGTTTGTCTTGATTGCCGTTGTCGACATGTCGACCGGTAAGGTTCGCAAATCTCCCGACATTATCTCCCGTGGTTTTGTCTATCTCAAAGAGTCTCAGGATCTTTTGCGTTATGTGCGTATCCTAACGAAGAAAAGTATTGAGGACTCCGCTGCTAAAATGCATCCAATCAACATGGACTATGTAAAAAATACTGTTCGCGAAGAACTTGGAAAATTTTTGTTCCAAAAAACTCACAAACGCCCAATTATCCTCCCCGTTATCATAGAAGTCTAAAACCTTTTACGTTATAATAGACGTAATGTTAAATAAAAAATTACGCCTCTACACTTATATTGCGGCGATCTTCATGGCGGCGGAGTCTTCACTCCCAGCTTATGTTAATTCTTCGTTCCTGGCTAAATACATCCCCGAAACGAAGATCGGTTTCCTCTATGCCTTCACTTCTATCGTCACCATTATCTTAATGATCTTTACCCCGAGACTTATCGCCCATTTTGGTAATAAGAAAATATTATTATGGCTCTCCATCTTTAGCCTTCTCTCAATTATCCCGATTGCTCTGCCAATTTGGGGCTATGATCCAACAATCTTTACCGCTCTCTCTGCCTTTAGCCTTTATATTATCTTAGGTTACCTTGTTCGTTATGTTCTCGATGTTTATCTCGAGAATATTTCTGACAACCAAGGGACCGGACTAATCCGTGGTGTCTATATGACCTTCTATAATTTTGCTTGGTTAATATCGCCTTTTCTTGCCGCCAGTCTCGTGACTGATGGCAATTATGGTTTAGTCTATGGCGTCGCCGGAGCAATACTAATACCGTTAATTTTAATTATTATCTTCGGCCTCAAGGAAACGAATTGCCCTAATTGTGTCGTACCCGGCGCCTCAGTCTGGGTTAGTCTCAAGAATATCTGGGGGAAGAAAATCCCGGAGGCTAACAATATCCGCCGAATTTTAATTATCGACTTTTTACTTAATTTCTTTTATGCCGTGATGGTCGTTTATATGCCCCTTTATCTTCACAACCATATTGGTTTGCCTTGGAGTGAGATCGGCCTTACTTTCACAATAATGCTTCTTCCCTTCGTTCTCTTCGAACTGCCCCTTGGCCGTATCGCTGACAAGTATCTGGGCGAAAAAGAAATTCTTGTCGGCGGGATAATTATAATTGCTCTCTCAACAATGGCTTGTTCTTACCTTACGACTACAAACTGGCTAATCTGGGCAGCTCTTCTCTTTATTACTCGCACTGGTGCCGCGAGTATTGAGATAATGAAAGAAACTTATTTATTCAAAAAAATCTCCGGTAAAGACTCCGGGATCATTGCCATCTCCCGCATCAACGTCCCCTTCTCTTATCTCATGGGCCCAGTTTTTGTCTCCTTAATTCTTATGTATTTTGAATTCAAGTATATTTTCTTAGCCTTAGGCATCATCATAATCCTTGGCCTCAAGTATGCTTGGGATTTGGTGGATACGAAATAAAAAATTAAAGTCAAGAAAGCTAGGTTTTATCCAGTAAAACAACCTCGCGTAGCTACGGCCAGCCGGTTTTTGCCATCCTTTGTTCGAAGAACTATGGCAAAATGGCCGATGCGAAGCGTAAGAAAACCCCTCGCTGGAGGGGTTTTCTGTGTTGTTTTATTGGACAAAACTAAGCGCCTTTACTTCATCATCTCGCGGAGGGAACAAAATTCACAGTCGGGGTCGTCACATTTTTTATCCCAAAAGTCGAGATTGAGGATTTCGGCTGAGACTTTTTTGATTAGAGCGATTAGCTCTTCTTCCTCTTCGCGCATGACGGTGAAATTCTCTTGTTTATATTTACCCTTTTCGTCCGGTTCGACAAAATCAATTGTGGCGCTAACCATCTTGTATTTGCCCTCCGCGTAGTTATCCAAAAGCAATTTATAGAAAATAATTTGTCTCTTAATATCTCCTTCAGAGTTCTTAGTTGAGCCTTCGACATAACCGCGAGTCTTAGGTTTACCCGTTTTATAATCAACGACATTAACCTCGTCGTGGCCATCTAGAAATTCTATCTTATCAATCTTCCCCGTTAATCTAACCTCAGGGGTTAGCAAAACTCCTGGGACATTAAACTCCGTGAGAACTCGTGTCCGCCACTGTCCCTCCCAGAAATCATAATAACCACCAAGGGCATGTTCCCCCCGCTCTAATTGAGCGCCGTAGTCACGAGCCATGAGGGGTTGCTTGCTCAAGTGATCCTCGAAGCGGGCAAGAAGATATGCCTTGTCGGGATCTTCATCGCCCCCAAATTTGTTGAAGAAATCTTGGAGCGCAGCGTGGATAGCAGTACCATACATAAGGTGAGGCTCTTGAGCCTTTGGCAAACGCAAAAGGTTGGTATAAAAATAATTCCACGGACACCTAAGATAATTATTGAGGTGAGTCACCGCTAAACCTCGCTCTAAGAAAAGAGTTTTTACAAATTCTTTATCCTGTACCGAAACTGTTTTAGAAATACGCGGAGCAAAAATCATCTCTCGGTGATCAGCAAAGGCTTGTTCATATTTTGAGGTATCTAGTTTCTCGACAAGGGCTTGTTTAAGTTCCCCAATAAATTGAGAGGGGAGGAGTTCCCTTTTATTTTCGTCCTGGCGAGAGTAAGTAATGGTCGCAGTTTTTCTCGCGCGAGTTAGAGCAACATAAAATAATCTCCGCTCGTCATCATTCTTATTTTCATCTTCAACCGCTTTATCTTCAGTGAGAGAGAAAATATGCCTTGGTAATTTTATCAAGTCCCTCTTTTTCTTGTTCCCCCAATGGCCGTCATAAGCATAAGTAATATAAATATGATCAAATTCTAAGCCCTTAGACTTATGGGCAGTCATTAATCTTACGCGTTTAGTCACAACAGCTTCGGTGCTCTTCTTAAGAAGGATATTGTGAGTGACAAGGAGATCTAGATAAACAATGAAATCAGACAGACGCCCTTCTTTGTGTCTCTCGATCAAGCCCTTAGCCTCGGCAAAAAGGCCATTTAATTTTTCAATCTTCTCAACAGTCTCGGGTTTAGATAAAAGATAATTTAGGAAACCGCTCTCTCGAACAATATGTTCGAAACATTCAGCCAGGCCTTCATTCTTAGCAACACTGGCTAACTTCATGAATTTCTCATACCAAGCAGAAAAAACTGAACTGTCTTTAGCCAAATCTAAGATAGAGATCTTCTTTTTATAACTTTCTTGTATAAGCTTATAGACATCAAAGGGTTGGAAATTAAGAAAATCAATATGGAGGGTCTCGGCAAATAATTTCTCATCCCCCACTTTCTCTACTGCGCGGAAGATGGTAATAAGTTTGCGTAAATCAACATCGCTCAGGATATCTTGATCAGACTCAATCGCCACGGGAATCCCTGTTTGCTCAAGCGCTTTAGCAATAGCAAAGACATCGCGATTATCTCGATAAAAGACGGCAATTTGTTCTGGCGCCACACCAGACTTAATTTTATTACTAATATTCTGAGCTAAGAAATATTCTTCCACCGCCTTCTGGCTAAACTCACAGAGCTTCACCGGCTCATCAACGTGGCCACTCTTCGCCTTAAGTTTTTTATCACCAGAAAGCAGGCTATCAGCGGTATCAAGAATCAGCTGACTTGAACGATAATTTTCCTCCAAAACAACCAACTTGACCTCAGGATATTTTTTCTTAAAATACAAAAAGTTTTCTAAGGAAGCACCTTGGAAACGATAAATAGCTTGCTTATCATCCCCCACCACAAACAAATTGGGATTATCAAAATAATTAACCAATAACTCAATAACTTTATTCTGGGCATTGTTGGTATCTTGATGCTCGTCCACTAAGACATATTGATACTGTTCTTGAAGTTTAAGAAGTAATTCCTGATTTTCTGACAAAACTTCAGCCACTTCGCTAATCATATCCGTATAATCATAATGCTTTTCTTCACGAAGTTTATTTTGATAAGATTCATAAATAAGACCGAGCTCTTCATTCTTTCTCAAACGCTTCTGTTCATCGGCATATTTCGTCTTCATTTGACCAGCATATTTACCTTTCTCATTATAGAGATCCGGAATAGATTCAAAATCTTTTAGACCTTGCTTAATTTCTTTTTGAAATTTCTCAACACTCACTCCCTCACGTTTGAGCTCATTAATGGCCGAAAGAATAGCACGGAGATAATAAAAGAGATCGTTTTTTGTCACAAGCTCTGACAATTTTTCGGTAGACAATATTTCTTCCAAAATTCTAATCTGATCAACATCGGTAATATTCGTTGCCCCAATAATATTAGGGAAACTCTCAGGCTCGTCTTTAATAATATCATTACAAAAACCGTGGAAGGTATTGATAGAGACAGCATAAGCCGGTGTCCCGATAATCTCGGCCAAGCGCCGCCTCATGGCGAGTACCCCTGACTCAGTAAAAGTAATGGCCAAGATATTCTCGGGCTTAACATCTGTCTTGAGCAAAATATTCGCAATGCGCAAAGCCAAGATCTGAGTTTTCCCTGTCCCTGGTCCGGCGGCTACCAAGACTGGCCCCTCGATGGTATCTACCGCTTCTTTCTGGGCTTTATTTAGGCGTTTATAGGCTTCTTTGAATTCCTCAGTAATCATTTTTATGATTATATCACCTTTTGACTTTATTAGGTCTAGGTATAGAATAATCAATAGATTGAGCCGAAAAACAAACCCCTGAGGAGGAGTCCGATGAAGAAACTTCGTGACTTTGCCGAGATTTTCCTCGGCCTTGCTTTCGTCCTAGTCTTGGTCGTCGTCATCTTGGTGACGATGCCCTTCACCGCAGAAGAAGAGGATGTTGTCGCTCTGTGACAATATCCACAACCAAAGGAGGGTGAGCAATGAAACCTCTCGACCCCCACTTAACGGGGGAAAAGCCAAAGAAACAGGGACTCGCAGGCATCCTGACCAAGATCCCCGATTCGGCCAAAGGTTTTGCCTTCGCCGTCGGAATCGTGGCCGTGATCATCTACTTCATCTTCATCGCTCCAAGATGAAGGAAAAAACACACTGCCGGAGCGCCCATGCGCGCTCCGGTGGTTTTCTTTTCCCTCTCCCCACTTCCCCGCCGACCCTTTGGGCGGCTTCTCAAGGGTCGGCGGGTTTCTAAAAATGTGCTATTATTCAAATATTACAACAATTAACAACACTATTATGTTACATCAACAAATCAAAGAAGAGGTCAAGAAAGCAATGCTCGCCAAAGAGGCCGAGCGATTAAGCGCTCTTCGCAATATCTCGGCCGCCTTTACTAGCGAAGTCATGGCCAAGGGTAAAAAACCCGATGAGCTCATCGATGATGACGGCGCCCTCACTGTGCTCAAGCGTCTCGCTAAACAACGCAAAGAATCTATCGAACAATTTACTATTGGAAATCGCCCCGAGATGGCCGAGAGTGAGAAAAAGGAATTAGCCATTGTCGAGAGTTTCCTCCCCGCCCAGATGTCCCGAGAAGATATTGTCAAAATTGCCGAAGCCAAAAAAGCCGAGCTCGGCGTTACTGACAAAACCAAAATGGGCATCTTAATTGGTGCTATCTCTAAAGAAACTAAAGGTGCCGCCGACGGCAATGTGATTAAAGAAGTGGTGGAGAGTTTACTTACCTAATTTACGCCGGCCCGTCAAAACATAGTAGTATTTTTTTTCTTGGCTAGGACCAAGCTCCTTCTTGAATTGGACGACTCCCGGCTCGTTTGCCCCAGTGCCAAGAGTAAAGAATTTCTTTTTAGCGAAAAGTTTTGCCCGTTCTTGATGTAAAAAGCGACTAAGACCTTTGTAACGATAATTAACTTTTAGGTGTAGGCCAGCCCAATTACCCGATTGATGCCCCACTCCCCAAGCAAAACCAATGAGCTTATTATTAACCACAACATAAACTTGCTTGATCTTATACTTCTTAAGATTATCTAGGCAAAAGAAAAAGAATTTCTCCGCCTCGGCAAAGTTATCGTTAACTCGCTTCTTTTGCTTTTTCCACTGTGTATAAAAATCTTTAATCTTATTTTTAGGAAAAGCTTTAGTAACTTGATATTTATAATTTTTCTTAAATTGTTCTATCCGCCTTTCTATTTTAGCTTCAGGTTTAAGCAGAGTCTCAGTTTTATAGAAGAACTCTTCTCCAATTGGTTTTTTAATAAGAATTTCTATTCTTCTCTTTTTTATTTTCTTAAGGTCTTCATCACTCGTAAAAGTTATGGAGGCATCCTCCCAATTAACAGGCTTCTTGGGCAAAAAGACTGAGGGAAACTCTTGTTTATAATAGAGATCCTGATTGGTTAAAAGCGTCTCACCATTACGTTCGAGAAGGAAGCCAGAATAATCAAGAAAAATTGGTAAAGAATAAAAAGAAAATGGCAAATCTTTTAACTTAAGCCCAGGGTGTCTCGAGTCAAATTCTTTTATTACCCCCATAGATTAATGATAACTTATATATTTATATAAACAATATAAAAGCCGTTGCCCTACCAAAGGAGGGGCAACGACTTATTCGACAAGGAGTGGAGGGAACTCAAGGGGACAGGAAGCCAGCGCGAGGGGGGGGGTGAAATTGCGTCGCCCAAACAGGAACGGGTGACGGGCGACGGTCTGAGAAGTAGGGAGCCACTTGAAGACGCTCCCACATTTGCTGGGCTGGCTCTCGAGAAACCGGAATCTCTCTCCGAGCAGCTCGAAGGCGCAATTGTCTTCAACCGCCACGCCTGACCCACGAGTCTTCTCCAGAGCAAGGTCGAAGGCCGAATGGCACCAGGAAGCTTCGGAGTCGAAGTGGGGGCAGAAGCCACAAGGGATAAGCCCGAGGCCACGGACCCGAATCGGCTTCCAGCCCTTCGGATTGGTATAGCGATGAGAATCGCTTAATCCCCAATCAAACCAGCAGCTTGCGCCGGCCGAGATACCGCAGAGAACCTTGCACTCATCATAGGCCTCTTTGAGAAGTTCGTCGACTCCCCGCTTACGCCAGGCCGACATCATGCGCAAGGTGTTACCACCTCCGACATAGATTATATCCGCCCAGGCAATCTTGTCCCGGATCTGCTTGTCCGAGAGACTCTCGGCCAAAATCCGCAGGTGATCGAACTCCGCGCCCAGCCTGAGATGATAATTCACGTATGTCCCGTGACAATATAAAATATCATCGTCGCTCGCAGTTGGGATGAATAGAACCCTTGGGACTTCGCCACCATTCCGCCGGGCTCCAAGTTTATAGATCATCCGATCAATGGCAAGAGTCTCCGGCTCCCGACACGGGATAAAGGAAAGACCTCCTCCAATCGCCACAATAACTCGCTCTTGTCTTACCACGGCAAATTCTCCTTCTAGGATCTACTTAAAGACCCCTTGTTTTTCAAACACTCAGTTAATACATTCCAGGGCAATTAGACACCCAAAAACAGAGATTGTCAATTACTAATACTTCCCGAAGACTTTCTTGGGGTCTTCGTGGGCGATGATGATTTGGGCGAGATTGAAGAGAATGGGAAAATCCTTGGGGCCTTTTTTCTTTAGGCGATCGAGAAGAGGAGCGAGCGACATTGTCCCTTCACTTCTTTTATCTGTCTCACCTCTTCGGCCAAGCTCCACTCCCACCTGGTGATTAAGAGAATGGTTATCAAAACTGGTCGTAGCAAAATCACCCAATATCGGCGCCATGAGCCAAGTCTCACGTTTAGCCCCTAATAATTTAATTAATTTCAAAATTTCTTCATTTGATTGGCCAAAGAGTAGACCTCGTTCGTTAACTGTCCAACCCAAACCTTCAGCAATCCCCATTCCCAAGGCATAAACATTTTTCAAGACACCAGACCAAGCTACACCCTTAAGATCAGGGGAATTAATGGCCAAGATATTTGTCCCTCTAAATAAGGCAGAGACTTTCTCACTGATTAAATTATTCTTCGACGCAACCAGACAGGCACCAAAATGCCCCTCGCTAATTTCTTCGGCCACCATCGCCCCAGAGACCACCGCGAAGCCAACGCTCTTAGGCAATAACTTACTAGCCATTTCAATTGGGAGTTTGGCCGTCGGACCATCGATACCCTTAGAGAAAAAAACCGCTGTCGAATGTGCTGACCAATACGGCTTGAGAAAAGCTAAAGCCTCGCGAACTCCCCATGACGGGATACAAAGAAAGACAAAGTCAGCTCCCGTAATAACTTCGGGTAGAGACAAGAGAGGAAGATTTATTTTCTCAAGCTGAGTTTCATCCCGATCCCAAAAGAGAATTTCTCGTCCATCACAACACAAAATCTTCCCTAGGGCTTGCCCTAGCTCTCCAGCCCCGATAATCGTAATTCTAGACATATTGGATATTTTAGCACAAAAACGTTAAAATACGAGATATGATAATCAAAAAAATCTTAAATTTCTTCGATAAACTTGAGGACCACGTACGAACTTCCCTGAGTAAATATCCTATCGCCTATGCACTAATTGGTGGCGTAGGGATAGTCCTATTCTGGCGTGGAGTTTGGGGTCTCTCTGAGGAGATAGGCATGACCAATCTCGAAGCGCTCATTATTAGCACCATAATTCTTCTTCTGACAGGACTCTTTGTCTCCTACTTCATTGGCGATCGCTTTATTATCTCCAGCCTTAAAGGTGAGAAAAAAATAATTGAGAAGACAAAGGAGGAGATTATAAACGAAGAGAGTGAGATAAAAAAAGTTTTAACCAAGTTAAACGATATCGAAAATAAGCTTGATGAATTAAGTGAGGACAAAAAATAAAACAGCCCCCAATTCGGGGGCTGTTTTATTTTAGAATTATTTCTTAATCGTTTTCTTAGCAACCTTCTTAGTGACAGCTTTCTTAACTGGAGTCTTTACTTCCTTAACCACAGTCTTTTTAGTTGAAGTGGCATCTTTGATCGCCTCTTTAACTTGAGCAGACTTTTCTGGAGTAGTGTGGGCAGTATGAGAAGACATACCCTCAACAATCTTAGTTAAACGGTCAATCTTAAGGCCGAGAAACTCCAATTGCTTCTTAACCTCATTGTCAGGACGAGGGGCGCTAGAAGCACCACCAAAACTTGGACGTGGGCCGCGATCACCGAAGTCCTTACGAGGGAAACGGTCCCCACCGAAACTGCCAGCCCGGGCTGACTCACGAGGAGCGTCACCGCCACGCTTGGCGCTAAAACAGTCACTACAGAAGATTGGTTTGTCACCAGTTGGGCGAAATGGTACTTCACAAGAATTACCACAATCGCTACAAATAGCCTTATGCATAGTCACCGGGCCACGGTCAGCACCTGGGCGACCACCACCAAAACGAGAGCCACCACTACGGTTACCGCCAAAGCGGCTTCCTCCTCCTTGATTATAGTTTTTCATCATATACCTTAATTATATCACTATTCTTAATAAATAGCAAGTGCTTAAAACCAGCTCTGTCTCTCCAAGAAGTCTCTGGCCTTTATAAAAGTTTTTTCATGGCCCTTAGTATTAGGGTGCAAGCCGTCTTCAAGATCTTCTTTGGTGAGAAGATTAAAAATATCTAAAAATAGGGTCCCTTGTTCCTGACAAACTTCACTCATTACTTTGTTATACTTCTCAATCTCAGCGTTAGTATAATAAAAATCGCCCCAAGGCACGGGTGTGGTTTTTGCCTCATCAACAATATCAAATCCAACAAAAACAATATTGGTCGTCAGATTTTTGGCCCAGCCAATAATTTTTTCTAAATTCCTCTTGAACTGATCTAAGGGTATTTGATTAGGGCCATCCTTGCCAAGGAGACAAGCGTCGTTGCCACCGGATTGAAAGATGAGCGCATCAACTCCTCTAATTTTCGCTTCCGCCTCAAAACGATCAAGAATAGTTTGCGTTGTCCCGCCCGAAATACTGAGATTATAGATATCGCACTCACCATCAGTTTTCTCTCCCACATAAAGCCAAAGCCGATTGACCCAACCACCTTTCTCTATATCCCAAGCCCCCCAAGCTGTGCTATCGCCAAAAATACAAATTGTTGAAATTTTTTGCATATTGTCTAGACTAAACTAATAAATGAATAACCTTAGGCAATGACGGGATACATTTACCAGGATTATTTTTGAGATCCTCAAGTAAGTCTTCTTTTTTGACCCAAGCAATTTGTTCTACTTCGTCCTCCTGGATAACAAAATCTTCTACCTCCTTATCAGCCTGACAGAAAAACCATTGAGCAAAATGCCGATGGGGAAAATTTGAATAATTCTTGGGACCGAGATTAAGACTTGTGTCAGTGAGGCCAATTTCTTCGACCATCTCCTTTAGAGCGTTTACTTCGTAAGTCTCCCCTTCCTCTACGGTGCCAGCAACGGCTGGCCCCCATTTGCCAGGGTCATGACTTTTTGTAAATTTGCGTTGAGCCAGCAAAACCTCACCATTCGAGTTGGTAATCCAAACTCCCGTACAACGATAAGTATCAACCTGAGAGTCAACTTCCTCTCGAGCCTTAAGCCCAACAGGATTGTCATTTTCATCAACGATAATTATTTTGGGCTTGTTATTATTCATAAATCTTATGCCAATTTTGAGCCAAGATCGACATTGCCATTTTTAGTAGTAATTAAGACCCAACCAGAACCAGCATTGTTTTTAAAACCAAGAGTTAAGACCTCAGAACTGAAGGGTCCAATTTGCCGAGGCGGAAAATTGACGACACAGCAAACCAAAGAATTAAGAAGCTCCTCTTTGGTATGAGCGCCCACCGCCTGGACACTTGAAACCTTAATCCCCAATTCTGGACCAAAATCAATCTTCAGTTTATAGGCGGGTTTTTTAGCTTCAGGAAAATCCGCAACTTCAACAATTCTCCCTACTCTAATATCAACTTTATCAAAATCTTCAATGTTTATCATCTTAGAAACTTTATATCCTTACTTGTTTTATCATAACCCAATTCTTTAGCGAGAACGACCGCCTTTTCTAAAAAATAAAACCAGTGGTCGAGGTCACCATCCTCGTTTCGTTCTTTCCAGTTGTTTTCCAATTCCTCGGCGTTTACCCAGACCAAGTGAAATTTCTCGTGCTCTTCAAGTTGAACAGGGATAAGTTCGGCATTTTCTAAAATAAAAAGGAAGAAGGTTGATTTCGTCACCCGGTTAACATTCCGCAAAGTATTGTGATAATGAGCAAAAACTTCACCAAGTTTCTCAATTTGAAGAAAATTATGAAGGCCACTCTCTTCAATCACTTCGCGCGTTACCCCCTCTTTCATATCTTCATCAGGGTCAACACCACCAGAAAAGATCCGGAACAAGCCATTCTCCTGCAGACCTACCGCATATCTTTGAGAGAGTGGGTCAAAGACAATTCCACAGCCACCGTCACGACGCTCCTCATTTTCTCTCTTAGTCCCAAATTCGGGAATATTGTCTGGATTGTCCATGTTATTATCTAGACATTAAGACCTTTCTCTTGAGCAAGACGAATGAAATCATCCTTGGTCTCAGGATCTTTATAATAATGCATAGGAATAAATTTACCAACCTTCTTAAATTGAGAGGCGAAGGTAACCGCCTCCTCTGGTCCAAAGGTATAAAATGTCCCCACAGGCAGAAAAACGACATCGGCCTCAATTCCAGAGACATCAACACCTGTGGGAGAAAACATTTCTCCGGTATAGAATACCTTTTTACCATCAACCTCAATAAATAAGCCGAAATTTTCTCTCGGTTCAGCTGTGACGTTTGGCCCATGGTCAACATCAAATAGTTTCACTTTTATACTTCCAAGGTCAATGATCTCTCCTGTTGTGACCGTGTGGATATTAAAACTCGGTGATTCATCAGTAATAAGTTCCCTACATTCTTGACCAAGATAAAGATCCTTGGGTGAAAGTTTATTTATTCGCTCAAGGTCAAAATGATCACCGTGACGGTGAGTCACAAGCATCGCATCAACCAACTTTCCTTCTAATTTTTCTAATGGTGTATAGCAAGCAATATCGATAGCAAAACGATAACCATTGTCTGCTTCAATAATTAAGCCTGATTGTTCAAATTGTTCTAATTTCATATTTATTTTCTCTCAATATAAAACTTCTTTTCTAAATAATTCTCAATGACTTCGAAACTAGGAAAATAGCGGGGTGAGGGCAAATCATTAAGATCAAACCATTGCCACTCGACAATCTCATCAGGCTCCGTGACTTTTGCTTCCCCTTGCCAGTCACAAGCGACAAGGCCAACGGTCATGAAATGGGCGTGTTCGTTCTTACAATTATGAACCGAGATGACTTGGGGATTCCAGATATCGATATCTGTCTCTTCTTTAACCTCACGGATAGCCCCATCTTCAAAAGATTCACCCCATTCTAGTTTGCCACCCGGCAAACACCACTCGCCACAACTTTTGAAAGCTGAATCTGCTTTGTCTGGATCAGGATGTCTTAACCCCATCAAAATTTTGCCATCCTTCTCTAGGATAACCCCAAACCCTGCTCCGACTCTCTTTTTTTCTTCAGACATATATTATTTATACCCTAAATTTTGCGACTATCATAGGCCCAGTGGAGAACGGCTTGACGTTGCTTGCGGCGACAATTGAGATCGCCAGCCCGACAGTTTTTTCTAATCTGTGCCAAGTGCCGCGAGATGGCCCGCCAACGCTTAATCTGCCTGACATCCTCCTCAGGCAAACGTCGCCCAAGGTAATAACGACAATACCATTGGAACCAACCGTGAGGGTCATGTTCCTCATTAATCCACCCTTTCTTCTTCCACACGGCGAGAGGTTGGGAGGCCTTCACACCAAAGAAATTTAATTTAGGATCAGGGCAGTCTAAACAAAGCTTAGCCTTAGTAAACCAATCCGCGGGAAATTCCTTTTGATTTTTCTCCATATAATAACCACCGAAGACGCCGAGTGCGAGCATTTGCTTGGGCGACAAATCAGGCTTAAAATCTTTGGGAAAATTCTTCCCCTCTGGCTCTGTTAGATAATAAACATATCCCTTCTGAAATTTGTCATTAACTGTAATCTTCTTTTTCATTTAACCTTTATAGTATTTATTTAAAAAATCTTCTCGACTCATAAAAGCAAAAGAGACCGGCCTCATTCCCATTGGGCTGTCTTGATCTGGCAATTGTCCATGTTCAACAGTAAAGCCAAAGAGTTCGAGGAGCTTGGGGTTTCTAGCAATTATCCAAGAGGTACCAACGACCCCAGTAATATCTTTATTTTGGGAAATGATGTTTGCCAACAAGACGAGGGCTTTCGTTATTTCTTCTCCGTAAGTAACTAGACCATAAGTCTTTATAAATTCTCTGGCATGAGGCAGATGAAGACTGACTTCTTGCCCTTCGATTGAATAAGCCAAAAAGTCATTTAAACTCGTAGCTCGAGCGTCTTCAAGAAAAATTTTCCTTCGGGCTTCTTCATAAATAAGGGGTTCCTTTTCCTTAAACTTAAAAAGTGGCTCGAGTATGGACATAACTTTTTCAACAAAAACTTCCCTTTCTTCCATTCCAGCACAATCAGTAAGCAAGCTTCGGATGACAGCATCTCTATCGGGAATTAATTCAAGAAGGGGAAGGATCTTAAGAATAAACTTATTTATCCCGTCCTGTCGCTCTTTCTCATTTTCCCCATGATCAAAGACCTTCCCCACATGCCAGGAGATTTCCTTCTTGGCGAGATCTTCAATTTTGTTATTAGGTGTTTGTTCCATAATTTTTGAAATTCCTGTCCATCTCTTCTATAAAATACTCTCTTACTTCATCACTGGCAATATGCCCAGCCACATAATCCTTAGCCCAAGCGCGATTGGCACATTGTTCCTTTATTCTTTTGGGATCGTCAAATAATTCACCGATATCAATTAGGACAATCTCTCCTTCATTATTTAGCCCATAATTCTTCGTGATATTAAAACTTTTGTCGATTACACCTCTCTCTAATAACTTTTTATTAAACTCCATAAACTTATCAATAATCTTTTTGGCTTCCTCGACCCCAAACTGAGAAAAGGCGTCATGAAGAGGCTTCGCTTTGTCTTGCTCAAAATCTAAATCATTTATAAATTTAGGATTGCCCAACCACCCCGATGGAAGTTCTTTCTTTTTCAAAATTTCGAATGATTCAAGAGCCTTCACTTTCATCCCGCGAGAAAAACCAGAAATCTCAAAAAGGGAATCATTCTGAAAAGGGAAAATATCTTTCAATATCACCCAATAAGATTTTAACGGCGAGTGAAATTTCTTCAAGACTCGCCCATTCCCCAAATCATAAACTGTATATTGCCACCCTTCCCCAATTTTTTTCATCTCAATCACCATTTTGACATAAAAGAACACCCCGGGCCAGTGGCTCGGGGTGGGTTGCAGGTGGAGAGACATGACCTCGCCCGATTAGGACGAGATCTTCATGACCTGGTGCTGGAAGTCCTGGAGACTCATCCGAGCCAGGACCCCAAAGACGTCGGGATAGACCTCGGCCGTCGAGGCAAGAACGCCGGGGTCAACGACGATGTGGCTGACGCGCTCAAGGTCTGCGGGGATCTCAGGCTTCAGTTTGTCGATGCCCAAGATTTTTCCCCATTCCCGAACGGGCTGCTTGTCGCGGGACACCGGGCTCTGGCCCTTGAGCTGGGCGGCCTCGTAATCCCCGACCGGCCAGAACCGGCTTGAGTCGGGGGTGCAGACCTCATCGCCAACAGTCAGGATCCCGTTGCGGTCTTTGCCGACCTCGAACTTGGTATCGGCGACATAGATCCCCCGGGCCTCAGCATAGCTCGCGGCCCGGTGGTAGAGCGCCAAACAGAGATTCTCCGGATCGGGACCGTACTGGTCGCGTACGCCATCGGCGGAGATGTTCTCATCGTGGCCCACCACAGCCTTGGTAGACGGCGTGAAGATGGGCTGGGGCAGGCGGGAGCCATCGGTCAGGCCGTCGGGCAAGGCATGCCCGCAGATCACGTGGGGATTGGTCGCGAGATAGTCCTTCAGGCCGGTGCCGGTCAGGAAGCCGCGAACGATGCCCTCGATGGGGACCATGCCGAGCTTAAGGACGACGACGGCCCGCTTCTGAAGTTCGGGAATACCCCGAAGCTCCTTGGGCAGGAAATCGTCGATGTCCTTACCGAAGGCCACCAAGTCGTGGGGGAACTCGCCATTGAACTTCAGCCGCCAGAAAATGTTCATGGCGGTCAGAACCTCACCCTTCCCCGGGACCTCCGCGGGAAGAATGAAGTCGAAGATGCTGATCCGGTCTGAGGCGACAGAGAACAACAAGGGCAAGCCCATGATGCTCCGGCGCCCGGGGGCTGGCGGTAAATCGAACACATTGCGGACCTTCCCGTCACTCACTCCCGGCAAGTACTTGCGGATGAGATCCAGCAAGGCCTTACCATCTTTCCTCGCGTCATGCATGGCAGTCGTTCCTCTCTATTGTGTTGTGTCGTATTTCAAAATCAACTCTCCAGAGCTGACCATTTCCATCTTTATTACTAACACTTAAATAAGGGGTTGTAAATGAAAAGTTTTATTCTTTTACAATAAAATCTAATTGTTCTTCGGGAATACCAATCGATTGGCCATAAGCTATTGTCTCCGACCAAGTAGATTTGTCGGATTGTTTAATAATAAAAGTTTTATCTTTGAAAATAACAATGATTTCGTCTTTACCTGGCTCCCAAAGATGGATGTACCAAGGTCCAGAATCTAAACTCTTGGCCAGGCCAGCGACTTGATTTTCTTCTACCCAAACATCATGGAGAATCCAATCTTCACTATTATAAGTCTTCTCAATTTTTAGATGATTGAGGATCTCTTTGTCACTTAAACTATTCTCAACAATGGTGCCTTTTAACATAAAATTTATTTAAATCGCTTTAAAGCTTCTTCAATCAAAGCTGGATCCCCTTGGAATTCTTCCATCATAATTTCCCTAACTTTTTCTTTTGGTAAGGCTAGCTTATAAGCACGTGGCCAAATTAAGGCATCAGCGATATCAGCAATAGCCAGAATTTCTCCAGCCATCTGAGCCTCTTCATGATGACCTCGTCTTTCTCCTTTACGCTCCCCATCTCGTCTTTCTTGATGAGCCCGTGGGTAAGATCTTGTTTGGCTCTCATGATGACTAGCAACGATGGCAGAGCTTCTTTCAGAAAAACCATTTTCCCCTAAAATACGAATACTCTGTCGAACATGCTGCTTTACCGCAGCCCGCTCTTCTTCAGTCAGACCACTTTTCTTATCTAAAATATCTAAATCAATTTCAGTTTTTCCGATATCATGAAGATACGCAGCGAAGGCCAAGTCGGTAAGCAATAAATCATCAATATTATGTCCGTACCCCAAGTCGATGCTAAGCAAACCAACCCGCAAGCTATGCTGATAAGTATCCTCATTAAATTTCTTTAAACGGCTCAGTAATTCTTTAACCCGCGGATCCCGCAAAATATTCTCTTGAAGAATAAGGCTTCTTTGATCAAAAATCATAAGCTCCAGAGCTTCTAACTCTTTGGCATCCTTACTAAGTCCTTGGTGAGATATTCTTTCAAGCATAGTATTTTATCCCAAATGAGCATGGTCATTCCAGGTAATCATCTTCCAGGATGGCGGCTCACGTTCATCACGATAATTAAAAACAGTGATCCCCGTATTTCTCGCCGCGAGGGCCAAGTTGAACCGATGAGCTTCATGAGGGGTAAGCCCTTCGCCCATTACCACACAAGCAGCAATTATCTTCAGCATCCGGCCATGAGCAATAACCAAAATATTTTTCTCGGGTCGAGCTTCAAGGAATTTAAGTATCTTCAAACCGCGTTCTTTAAGATCATCAAAATTCTCTTCGTCTGAGTGACGCCAACCCGGCACAGTAAAATTCTCGTTAATCACTTTATCAATCTCCATAGCCTCAGGATCATCCTTCAACTTGCCAAATTGCACCGTTGGCCGACGACGCTCAGCGAGAAAAGTGTGAGTTTCGAAATCCATCCCAAGTTGTTTAGAAATGGCTTCGGCTGTCCCCTGGGCCCGGTTCATGGCGCTAGCAAGGATAATATCAACAGGCAAGTTCTTACATCTCTTGGCAACCTCTTCTGCTTGCCTCTTCCCCTCCGCCGTCAAAACGGCGTTCGTCTCCATCCCGGCCACGCCAGTATTAGCCTCACTTTCTCCATGTCTTACAAAATAAATAGTTTTCATAATCTTACTATTTCCTAATTAAACCCTATTTCGCCTTAAATTTCCACCTTACAAAAAAAACACGCCAATGGCGCCTTCTGAGAGGTCTTCTGGTATATTAAAAGTTAATTTGTGCCCTCTCTTTTAAATGATGTCCTTCTTTTTTCTCTCATATTCTTCTACACCGATATCGCCACTAACATAACGTTCCTTAAGAATCTCCAAGGCGCGGAGTCCTCCCATGAAACGGCGAGAGCGCCCAAAAGTAACTCTGACCACAAAAATCGTCGCAAAAATGAGAAAAACTAAGAGAAAGAAGTAAGTCCACCCGGCGAAAGGGCCGTTGCCCAAAAGGCCGTACTTGCCCCAATCAAAGTCACCACAAGATGATACATTCATAGGCTTTAGATTACTTAAGCTAATAATTTCGACCTTTGTCTAAAGATTGATTTTTAGCCTAAATTAAAGGGGGTCAACTTGAGTAGATTTCTACCCAAATAATACCACAAGTCTTTGCAAACAACAACGCTAGAATCTAATCTTATCTTCAAAATCTTTATAATCTTGCGTCAACTCCTCTCCTTTGACGATATCTCTCGTGGCCACGATACCCTCTTGAGTCAAAGCAAGACTTGGCTCATCGCTATGATTAAGAAAACGTATGTCATCAAAATCTAAATACCATTTCCCTTCCCAGAGATATCCATAATGAGTAAAAGTTTTTTTCTCATCTTTCTCAAGCAAATTCAATTCTTCGGGAGTCAAAACTTGCTGAAGCTTGGGCGAATGTTTATAGACGAGTTCCCCCTTTTTAATATCTTCATCACTAAACAGGCCTATGCCCTGAATCGTTGATTTATCTAAATATGTTTTTTTGATAAACATGGAAGTTTAAGATTTTGTCGCCTTAATTATAATCAAATAATTAGTTTTTTCTAAATGTTCCCAATCCTTTTCACCCTTACACTCCTCAGGCATTCTAAGTTCTATCCATTCAATTTTCTCAAAACCCGCTTTTTTGAAACTTTCTTCATAAGTTTCCTTCGACCAATAAAAATTTACTAACCGGCAAATTTCTTCGCCCTCCTTAGTCCACAAGATAGCCTCCAGACGAGATCCATCTTTGCATGGTTCATCGAGCCAAGCGGAGCTGTGGCTAACATGGGGCTCATGAGCGATAATTGGATGGGCAGGATTTATATTTAGTGAGACAAATTCTCCTCTCGCTCTAAGGTTCATTGCGATATTTTGAACCATCCGATCTAATACTTCCCTTGAGTCTGCATAGTGGAGTAAGAAGGCCGCCGCTACCATATCAAAAGGTTCTTCGCTATATAAAACAAGGTTTGAAACATCACCAACGAGGTATCTAACCCCCAGAGGTTGAGTCTTTTCTTCTTTCCTTGCCTCAATGATCATCAGCTCGGAGATATCCACTCCAACAACCTCGGCCCCTAATTTAGCCAAAGCCCTTGAGCTCATTCCGGCTCCACAAGCTAAGTCCAAAATTTTTTTGCCTTTGATATCTCCCACCTCCTCAAGCCAAGTATCATAAATCATAAACCGATGAGGATAATTAACATCATAATTAACCTCATTATATTTCTGAGATAAAATCTCGTCATATTGGTTTGTGTTTTTCATCCGCTATTTTTATTTTAATCTTTGTATCAAGAGTGTCCAATCATTGTCAGTAAGTCTCTCTATTGGTAAAAGTGAAGCGGCAAAACCTTTTTCTTCGGCAAGTTCAAAAATTTCTTTTTCAATGGCTTCCTTTCTTTTGAGATCATTGTCGGGGCTATCATAGGGATATTCCTTATGTTTAGAAATTGACAGCGGATATATCCTCGCAATTCCTCCCGGAGATAATAGCCTCTTTAGGTTATCAAAGAAAATACCAAACTCAGAGATCTCTATTAAATAGGAGGGGAGAGAAAATAGAGCCCAGATTTCATCGTAAGAAGTGGGGCAACCATCTTGTTGTAACTTATCCAATAGGTCGACATCCGCACCAGACACGTTTACTGAGCGGTAATTTTTCTTCTGCCCAACTTTTATAGATTCTTTAACCAGATGGGGGTCAACATTAACGACAATTTCTGGGACAATAGTCCCCGATCCAAAACTAATACTTGAGGCCAGTATGTCGAGCAAGGAATTACCGCCGCCAATATTTAAAATCTTCTTCCCATCAAGCCGGCTTTTCAAGTACTCAATAACGGATAGTCGCAAACCGGGCTGTTCATGTGACAAGATATGGAAAAGACCAAAGAGAAATCGAGCATAGGAATCGCCACCCGCACTCATAAAATCGCGAGTTCTTATCATCCCTCCGTCATTAAAATAATTTTGTTCTCCAGGTTCATTCCGTCCGGATGCCGCGCTAAAGGTATTTATTAAATTACCTCTTAAGGGCTCAATGAGCTGTGAAAAATTCTCTCTCGTTTGTTCATTGGCATTTAAAGGGTTCTGGGCCAAGAATCTCAGCAATTGATCCTTTACCTCATCGACTTCAGCCTTTTGATGAAACCGTTGATTTTTATAAAGTTCTTCCTGAAACCTCGCCAAATACGTCGCCTCCATCTCACCATCCTTGGGTGGCAAATTTTCGTACGACGGCAAAGCCTCTCTTATATTCCCCTCATTATTTTTTGGCTCTAGTTCCATGTTTTTATTTAATTAGGAACCTCAAACTCCGTTTTTAATCCGCCAGAATTTAGCCAGGCAAAAGTCCCATCAGCTTTTTTCTCTAACCCAACCCAAGCACAATCGCCAATCTCGGAGAGCTCGCCCCATTTTAGGAGATCTCTAAAGAGAACTCGGACGGGGCCACCATGAGTAACAATGGCAATAGTATTAAGACCAGGCAGGCTCACAATCTCGTCAAAAGCTTGGACCAAGCGGTCACTGAAGTCCTGATAAGATTCGGCTCCTTCAATAGTATTAAGTCGATCTTTAAGTGCGAGGGCCATCTCCGGATATTTCTCCTTAGCCTCGCCCTTCTCCATCCCCGTCAATATCCCATACTGATTTCTCTCTTTGAGATTCGGCACCGTCTTAATCTCACTACCACTTTTCTCCGAGAGAATTTGAGCCGTCTCTTGGGCACGAATAAGTGGACTGGCAAAAATAACTTCTATCCCTTTATCACCCAAAATCTCCGCCAGAGCCCCCGCTTGCCTCACCCCCTCTTCCGACAAATGATCGTCATAATCACCCCCGTAGCGGTTCTCTACGTCTCCCGTTGTCTCCCCATGTCGAATAAAATATATTTTCTCCATATATTGTATAATACCTGATTTTTTGCTAAATTAAAGCCACATTTCAATACATTGCCAGATCGTCTAATGGTAGGACACATCCCTCTGGAGGATGGTATCTTGGTTCGAGTCCAAGTCTGGCAGCCCAATGGAACTATATTTTGGCTATCTATCAGGCATTGTTATCGCCCTATCCTTCGTCCCCTATTTGATCTCGATATTTAAGGGCGAAGCCAAACCAGAGAGAGCCTCGTGGCTAATCTGGACTATTCTTGGGGTTATTTCTTTCCTCTCACAAATGGCCAAGGGGGCCGACGCTTCGCTCTGGCTTGTGGGCGTGCAAGTTCTTGGTGATGCTTTAATTTTTATCTTAGCTATTTGGTACGGGATGAGAGGCTTTGCCAAACGTGACAAAGTAGCGCTCGCCTTCGCCGGCCTGAGTTTAATCCTCTGGTATATCACCAAAGAACCGGCCATTGCTCTTTTCTTGGCGATTGCCATTGATGCCAGCGGAGCAATCTTAACAATTATAAAATCTTATGAGGAGCCGGACACCGAACCGCTCCTAGCCTGGATTTTGACTTTCCTCGGTGGCTTCTTCGGAATGTTTGCCGTTGGGAGTTGGGATTGGGTCCTCCTCGCCTTTCCTATTTATATTTTTGTGATTAACATCGCCATTGTCGCCTCTATACTTTTGGGACGGAAAAAGGTTAATATAAAATGATTATAAAAAAACAAGTTATTGTTATCCACGGGGGAGATACCTTCGAGACACGCGAAGAGTATCTCGCTTTTTTAAAAAGCTATCAGATTAAGAGTTTAGATTATTTCAAAGGCAAAGATTGGAAGAAGACCCTTCAGGAGAGACTTGGCGAAGACTTCGAGGTCATTGTTCCAGCGATGCCCTGCAAGATAAATGCGCGATATGAGGAATGGAAGATCTGGTTCGAGAAAATTATTCCACTACTCAACGACGAAGTAATTCTTATTGGTCACTCGATGGGTGGGACATTCTTGGCCAAATATCTGACCGAGAACAATTTCCCTAAGAAAGTTCTATCTCTCCACTTAGTAGCTGCTCCTTATGATACTGAGGTGATTAAGGAATCTCTGGTTGATTTTGCTTTAAACAAAACAGTTGAGGGCTTGGCCCAATATACTGACAAAATATTTTTGTATCAGAGCAAAGAAGATAAGGTTGTCGCCCTAGAGGATGCAATGAAATATAAACGCGACTTGCCAAATGCCGAGATAAATATCTTCGAAGGCCGCGGGCACTTTAAGCAAGAAGAATTCCCTGAATTAGTAGAGCGAATAAAAAGAACTTAATGAAACAAAAACCTATTGAGATATTGAAAGAACGTCTGCACGAAGTCTCACATTTAGGAGCCACTTTAGCCCTCCTGCAGTGGGACCAAGAAGTGAACATGCCGGATAAAGGAGCCGATGCACGTGCCTCGGCGATTTCTTATCTCTCAGCCATTGTCCATAATAAATTCATCGAGATTGATAAAGATGGCTTATTAACTAAATTAAAAAAAGATTTCGATAATTCTGAGAAAAAAAGTTCGAGGAAGAAGGGTGAGAAACTTAGCCCAAGCGACAAAGTAATTATCGCCGAGACTTGGCGAAGTTATGAGCGAGAAAAAAAATTGCCAGAAGTTTTTGTAAAGGAATTAGCCGAAGTAAGTTCGAAGTCTCAAAGCGTCTGGGCTGAAGCACGGGCCAAAGATGATTTCAAAATCTGGCAACCTTGGCTCGAACGGATTGTGAAATTAAAGCGCCAAGAAGCCAAGTATCTTAGCTACAAGACAACGCCTTATGACGCTCTATTAGAGTCCTATGAGCCCGGAATGACAACCGAGGAGCTAACTCATGTCTTTAATGACCTCAAGGATTTTCTTGTCCCCTTCTTAAAGAAGATTAAGAGTTCCCAGATAAAAATAAATAGTAAAAAAATTCTTGGCCAGTTCCCAATCGAGAAACAGGTGGCCTTTAATGAAATGATTGCGAACAAAATCGGTTTTGATAATGAGGCCGGGCGTCTCGACAAGAGTGTCCACCCTTTTACCACCAACTTCCATCCCACTGATGTGCGAATAACGACGAGATATCGAGGCAATAATGTTTACTACTCCATTGGCTCCACCATCCACGAGGCCGGGCACGCAATCTATGAACAGAATCTCCCGAGCGAACATTTTGGCACACCCCTAACCGAAGCGGTCTCGATGGGCATCCATGAATCACAGTCGAGATTGTGGGAGAATCAAATTGGTAAGAGTCTATCTTTCTGGAAATATTTTTATCCCAGATTACAGAAGGAATTCCCTGAGCCTTTCCAAAAATTAAAACTCGAAGAATTCTATAAAATTATCAACAAAGTTGAGCCATCACTTATTCGTACTGAAGCCGACGAAGCAACCTATAATCTTCATATCATTCTACGTTTTGAGATTGAGAGAGAATTAGTTGAAGGTAGTTTCGAAGTAAAAGATTTACCAAAAATTTGGAACGCTAAAGTCAAAGAATATTTCGGCCTCACTGTTCCGTCTGACAAATTTGGCATTTTGCAGGATGTACACTGGTCGGGTGGCGACTTCGGTTATTTCCCCACCTACGCCCTCGGCAATCTCTATGCCGCGCAATTCTATAATCAATTAAGAACAGATATTCCTAAATTAGATGGGCAGATTACCAAAGGCAATTTCGGAGAGGTCAACAAATGGCTCAAATCTCATATCCACCAACACGGCAAAACTTACACCGCCAGTCAACTGGTCAAAAAAGTAACCGGCGAAGAGCTCAATAGCCGTTATTTCTGCGAGTACCTCCAAAGGAAATTTAGCTAAGACTGTGTTACAATTGGGTCTATATATGGCAAAGGGATCAAAAAAACACCTATTGGGACCCAGACTGGCCGGGACAGCACTCCTCTTCGTCTTATTGGTTATTGGCTACATGTACATTGGATATCTCTTCCCTTCGCGCTATGACCGAGCTGAGGCTCTGGCCCTAACCGTAGGAGCCACAAGCTCGACTAGCTCAATTCCCGTTTATACCCCGCCCGTCTTAGATAAAGTAGCTTACGACCTCAAACTCTGGCAAATTGCCAATGCCACCACCAGTAAGCCCCTCATGGCCACTACAAGTGCCACTAGCACCAAGAAGGTTCTCTGGCCCGCTAAAGCCACCTACCCTAATGCCGGAGCAATATTACCCTTCAAGCGCATCGTCGCCTATTATGGCAACCTCTACTCCAAACGCATGGGCGTCCTTGGTGAATACCCTGAGGCCGAGATGTTCCGCCGTCTCGATATCGAGATTAAGAAATGGGAACTCGCTGATCCCAACACCCCCGTCCAGCCCGCCCTTGATTATATTGCCGTTACCGCTCAAGGTAGTGCCGGAGCAGACGGTAATTATCGTTTACGCATGCCCGCCAAAGAAATTGATAAGGTTCTCGTCATGGCCAAGAAAAAAAATGCTATCGTTATCCTCGAAGTCCAACCGGGTTTAAGTAATCTCCAAAGAGAAATAAAGGCTCTTGAGCCTTATCTAAAATTACCTCAAGTGCATTTAGCAATTGACCCAGAATTCTGTATGAAGAATGGGCGGAAACCCGGTGACTATATCGGCTCGGTTGATGCGAGCGAAGTCAACCTCGCCGCTAATTATTTAGCTGAGCTTGTCCGAGCCAATAATTTGCCCCCCAAAGTTCTAGTCGTACACCGCTTCACCCAAAATATGGTCACCAACGCCATGGCCGTCAAACCACTCCCTGAAGTACAAATTGTTATGGATATGGATGGTTGGGGCATGCAAGCACGCAAGTTGAATACCTACCGAGAATATATACATAATTACCCGGTGCAATTTACCGGCTTCAAATTATTTTATAAAAATGATTATAAAGAAGAGAACAGTCGCATTATGACACCCAAAGAAGTACTAAAGATCAAGCCTCAACCAGTTTTTATCCAATACCAGTAAAACTAAATTCCACATGTTCACTCCCAAACAACTCTTGGTATATGTCGTCCTCTTTATCTTGGGTTTAGGCCTGGTTATCTTAGGTTTAATTAACAATAGTAAAAACCGAGCAACTCTTTTGAGGTCAACTGAGGAAAGTTTTACCACCATTGCTACGACTTTTATTTTACCTGTTCCCTACACTAACGAAATGCCCGAGGGCATAGAAAAAAGGCCTTGGGTCAATGCCTGCGAAGAAGCCAGTATTGTGATGATTGATAAGTTTTACCAAGGGGAGACAACAATTAGCACCAGCACCGCTGTCGGCACAATGAAGGTTCTTTTTGCTATCCAGGACAAACTTTACGGCAGCAATGACAACTCTTCAGCTGAACATACGGCTTATTTGATAAATAATTACGAATCTTATCGAGCGGTCATTAAAGAAAATCCCACTCTAGAAGAGATAAAAAATGAACTAAGAAACAACCACCCAGTATTAAGCTTCCATTATGGTTTCGATTTGAAAAATAAAAATATTCCCTTCGCCTCCACGGGTTCGTCTTACCACGCTATGGTCATAGTAGGTTACGACGATGATAAACAAGGCTTTCTCACTCATGACCCGGGCGACACTATTGAAGGGGCTGGTCACTTATATGATTACCAATTATTCATGAATTCTCTTCATGATTATGACGAGAAAACTAAGAAGGCCGACGGTCCGGCACGTGTCCTCTTCACCAGTCCCCGGGAGTAGTGTAAGATAGGAGGATATGAAATTATTATTTTTAGACACTGAGACCACTGGTAATGAAGTGGCCAAGGATAGGCTTTGTCAGATTTGTTATAAAACTAAGGACGGGATAAGAACTGAGTATTTCAAACCGCCCCTGCCTATCTCGACCAAATCATCTAGCATCACTCACATCACCAACAAGATGGTTGAAGATAAGTCGCCATTCGAAGGGAGTGAGATGAAGAAAGAACTTGAGACACTTCTAACCGATCATGTGCTTATCGCCCATAATGCCAAGTTCGATATTGCCATCTTAGAAAATGAGGGTCTTAAGATTCCCAACTTCATCTGCACTTTGCGTATCGCTAGACATCTCGATACTGAAGCCGTGATTCCCGAATACAATCTACAATTCTTGCGTTATTACCTTGACCTCGAAGTTGATGGTGGAGCGCATGATGCCGAAGGTGATGTTAAAGTCTTAGCCGCCATCTTCGATCGCCAATTCCAAAAGATAAAGTCTGAAGGCTTAAGTGACGATGAAGCTGTGGCCAAAATGATTGGGATTTCTAATACTCCCACTCTCTACAAAAAATTTAATTTTGGCAAACACAAAGACAAAACCATTGCCGAAGTTGCCAAAGCGGACCGTGGTTATCTCGAGTGGCTCTTAAAGCAAAAGACGGAGAGTGATGAGACCGACGAAGACTGGATCTATACTCTCAACTATCACCTCGGTCGTTTAGTCTAGTTATTTTATTTTGCTCGCGGATTTTACGAATTCCACAAAAAGTGGGTGAGGATTAAGCGGTGAAGATTTGAACTCCGGATGGAATTGGGAACCCAAGAAGAAAGGATGGTCCTTACGAGGCAACTCAGCAATCTCCATCAAAATACCGCTAGGCGAGGCCCCTGAGAAAACTAGGCCCTTGGACTCTAATTGCTCCACATAAGCTGGGTTAACCTCAAAACGGTGTCGATGACGCTCAGTTATCAGGTTCCCCTTCTCTAGCCGATGTCCGGCCTTATAAGCCTCTAGGGCGATAGTTTGGGGCTTAAGGACACAAGGATAGGACCCCAGGCGCATAGTGCCACCATAGTTCTTGTCGGCCATTAATTTGCGCTGTTCGTCCATAATTACAACCACCGGGTTCTTGGTGTCCGGATTGATTTCGGTGGTGTGAGCATCTTTAAGACCTACAACATGACGAGCAAATTCAATAACTGCCAATTGCATCCCGTAACAAAGTCCGAAATAGGGAATCTTATTCTCGCGCGCAAATTGAATCGCTTTGATCTTGCCTTCAATACCCCGTTCGCCAAAACCGCCCGGGACCAAGATACCCTGATATTGTTTTAGCGCTTTTAAATTCTTTGTGGCCTCGCCTAAAGTTTGGCTGTCCGATACCTCATAATCATGTGAATCAAGCCAGTCAATCTTTACTTTTTTATTAAGCGAAGAAGCCGCATGCTTGAGAGATTCAATTACCGAAAGATAAACATCGGACAAAACAAAATCCCCTGTTTTAAAGTATTTACCAACAATCCCGATTCGCACTTCATCTTTAGCATTCTTAACTTGCGAGACCATCTTCTTCCAACTGGCGAGTTCTGAGACCTTACCCTTAAGACCAAGTAATTTAAGTAAGGTTAAACTCAAATTATCTTTTTCGAAATTAAGAGGAATATCATAAATACTATCAATATCAGGAGCCGAGATAATGTTCTCAGCGGGGATATTACTTGAAAAAGCGATTTTTTCTTTGCGCTTGGCATCAAGTGGCCGATCGGCCCGAGCCACAATGATGTCCGGGTTAACACCATAAGAATTCATAGTCTGCACCGCATACTGTGTTGGCTTCGTCTTCATCTCGCCGATCTTACTTGGCACAGGTAAATAGCTAACCAAAACAAAGAGGACATCGCCAGGATTCCTCAACTTAAGAACACGAGCCGCCTCTACAAACATCGCGTTCTGGTATTCGCCAATCGTCCCCCCAATCTCGACAATAGTAATATCGGCACCTGTTTTTTTAATCGAAAGATTAATACGGCGAAAGATTTCTTCACAAATAAAAGGTACGGGGTCCACACATTTACCTCCATAGCCCAAAGCTCGTTCTTTATCGATGACATACTTATAAACCATACCACTGGTCATATAGTTCTCATGAGGAACGCTGACATCTAAGAAGCGCTCATAATTACCCATGTCCTGGTCACACTCGAGCCCGGACTCAAGCACAAAGACTTCGCCATGCTCAATCGGGTTCATGGTTCCAGCATCAACATTCAAATAGGGGTCAATTTTAATCGGGTTTACTTTGAACCCCCGAGACTGCAAGATCTTGCCAATTGACGAAGCGGTTACCCCTTTACCAACCCCCGACATCACTCCCCCCAAAACAAAAATGTATTTGTGCTTTTTCATAAATAATTAATTAAAAAATATTAAACAATAAAATAGGCGAAACAACAAAAAATCCCAGCGGGTCTCCTTCCCCTGTCTATGGTGGGGAGGAGTTGCTGGAATTTTTCATATGATTTTATTTAAATTTTGGCGTAACGTCGAACAGCCCAATAACTAGCCAGGAGCCCCAAGATAATTCCTGAACCGAGCAAAAGAATGAAAATCTTTCCAAAATTACTTAGATAGAAAGAAACAAGATTAATCCCCCCATAGACTCCAACCGTAGCATCTCTAACCCACAAAACACTAGGATAAAGTAGGACTAGAGCCAGAAGCGAAGCGATAACCCCAGCGAGTATCCCCTCAATCATAAAAGGGCCTTTGACGTAAGGGCCACCGGCCCCCACTAAACGCATAACCGAGATTTCCTCACGCGAGGTGTAGATAGCTAGAGAAATAGTATTGAAGACAGCAAAAATAGATAATAAAGCTAAGACCAAAGCTAAGGCCCAGCCAAGCCGCTGACTAGTGTCAATCAAGTTGGCCATCTTCTCGACAACATCTTTCTTGTAACTTACTTGATCTATAATATTTCCTCCGCCCGAGGTGGGATCATTCTTAGCATTAACAAAAAGGGCAATCTTCTCATATTGATTTGGATCGACAGCTCTAATGTTGAGACGGGCGCCAAAAGGATTACCCACTTCATCAAGCGAACCAATCAGAATCGCGTTATCTTTATGTCGTTCACGAAAAGCGATTAATTCTTGATCCTTAGAAGAATAAACAACCTCTTTAACTTCAGGCAGAAGGGTTAGATCTTTTTGTAGAGCAATGATCTGATCCTCTGGGGCGTCGGTCTTGAAAGCCACACTGATATCAACCTTGTTCTTGACCTCACCCAGGGCTGAATTTAGAAAATTGGTCCCCAAGTAAATAGACCCAATTGCAAAAAGAGTAATTGTCATGGCGAAAACTGAAGCGACAGACACTAAGCCATTGCGCCAAAAATTGACAAAGCCAAGTTTTAAAATACGTTTAATATTAGTCCAAACCATAGTTTCTATTATAAAGCATACTTGCCCTCCTTGTCATCTCTAACAACTCTACCCTTGTCTAAGGTGATAACGCGACGGCCGAGGTTATCAATAACCTTCTTGTTGTGAGTGGTTAGGATAACAGTTGTTCCGATTTGATTAATTTTTTTAAAAATTTCGATAATCTCCGCCGTATTGATTGGGTCAAGATTCCCCGTCGGTTCATCCGCAATAAGGAGATCGGGTTGATTAATGATGGCCCTGGCGATAGCCAGACGCTGTCTCTCACCACCAGAAAGCTCGTGAGGAAAATTAGAAAGTTTGTCACCCAGACCGACTAAGTCAAGAACATGGGGAATATCTGAGCGAATCTCGTCATCAGGGCGGCCAGAGGCCTCCATCGTAAAAGCAATATTCTCATAGGCGGTCTTGTTAGGCAGTAATCTAAAGTCTTGGAAGACTGAGCCAATACGTCGGCGAAGCAACGGCAACTTACCCTTGCTCACTTTATGGATATCGACTGAATCAAAGTAAACATTGCCCGAAGTAGGAATATCTTCAGCCAAGATCATTTTCAACAAAGTTGTTTTGCCAGCACCAGAATGGCCGACAATAGAAAGGAACTCGCCCGGCTCAACCGTAAAAGTGATGTCTTCTAAAGCCACTGAGTTAGGGTAAATCTTACAAACTTTATCAAAATAAATCATAATTTAATTATAAACTAATTTTTACAAATTTGCTTCTGCTATTAAAAATTCTTCAAGCTTCCCGTCTAAGACCCCCTCCACGTCACTCGTCTCTACCCCTGTGCGATGATCCTTAACCATTTTATAAGGATGTAGGACATAGGAACGAATTTGGCTGCCCCACTCAATCTCCGTCGTTTTACTAACGTACATCCCTTGTTCTTTCTTTAATCTATCTTCTTCAGCCTTCTTATAAAGTTTACCCGCCAAGATAGCCATAGCCTTTTCTCTGTTCTGCAATTGTGAACGCTCAGAATCAACATGAACGGCAATATTAGTTGGCAAATGAACAATGCGCACAGCCGTCTCACGTTTGTTCACATTCTGGCCACCAGGGCCAGAAGAACGAGCGAACTCAATTTTCAAATCATCATCAGAAATCTTAACCGCACCGACCTTATCAAAACGAGGAATTACCTCAACCAAAGCAAATGAAGTATGGCGTAAACTCTTAGCGTTAAAGGGCGAAATACGTACCAGGCGGTGAACTCCTGATTCATTCTTAAGTATACCATAAACCCCCTTCCCGCGAAGTTCAAAAGTGACATTGCGGTAGCCATCGCGGTCATTGGTGTTTTGATGAATAAGGGTGAACTCAACCTTATTAGCATCGGCCCACTTCATGTACATGTCAAAGAGCATACGGGCCCAGTCTTCAGCATCATCGCCACCAGCTCCTGCAAAAATAGTAATAATGGCATCACTTTTGTCGTATTTATTTACCCCCGCCAGTTCTTCTTTAAGCTGACTTAATTCTTTAATTTTCTCCTGAGCAAGATCCTTGTTGGACCAAAAATCGGGAGCTAACATCTCCGTCTCAATCGCCTCTATTTTCTTGTTAATTTCATCCGTTTCCATCCCGTTAGAAGTTCATTAATCTATAATTATATCTACAATTTATCATTTATCCCGTAAAACTTCTAACGGGATCCATCTTGAGCCACCTCCCAGGATCGAACTGGGGACCCCCGCTTTACGAAAGCGGTGCTCTGCCAACTGAGCTAAGGTGGCTTCTTAACTTCCCTATCATACCAAAAAACCAGCTTTTTTCTAGCTAGCCAATATTGCTATCTACCTACTCATGATATAATCAAAATATTATCATTTAAGCTAAAAAATATGGATCCACTTGAAACAGAGGAAAAAGACGGCGCCGAGTTGCCGCCACCTCCTCCAACCGACGGCTCAGAGCATCCTGCTCTCTAATAAAGTCTAAGGAAAAGAAAAAACCGCCCACTGGGACGGTTTTTTCTTTTCTGAGCCGTTGGACAGGATTGAACTGTCGACCTCGTCATTACCAATGACGTGCTCTACCAACTGAGCTACAACGGCTTGGGACCCATATAATCTACTATATTTACCAATATTTTTCAACCAAGCCAAAACAGAGTAAAAGCCTCTGTCGAAGATGGCCAAGGGGCTTATTTCAAAAACAGGGGCAAAATTCCGCCAAAAACGAGGATGGCCAAGAAAAAGAAAAACTTAAATAATTTACTAGAGAAAGCTCCTGAGTAATAGATATTTATAATTGAATAAGTAGTCATCAAGAAAATCAAAATTCCAAAATAAATAAGAGCCAAAAGAACGTCAATCGAGGAGACCATTAATCCAATGACGTTCAGCAGGAAGCCATTACCAATATTTACCGAGAACCAGCCCAACATATCCCACCATTTGTTATTGTCCCAATAAGCAATTTTGGAATAAGCGAGAATAGAGACAAACAAAAAAGGAATTGCCAGGACAATCTGGAAGACGACAAAGCTATTAAATTTATACGGACCAAGAGTTAGGATCAAGGTCAGAATAAAAAACAGAACCCCAATCATCGTCGAGCTCAAGGCAATTTTAGACGAAGCCTTGCTCGGATTAATTTCAAAGATATTTTGATCTTTTTTTGACATATCTGCGCGATTTAGTGAACGAAGTGGGAACTGCCATCCGCAACCATAATGCTTATATTTATATACCAAATCTGAGAAAAAAGCTAGAGGCGTTACAATAATGAGGCTTACTTCTCTTGCTCTTTTTTATATTCTTCGGCCAAATCATTAACTATCCTTTTTAGCCCCCAGCTGTTACCATGGCTCAATAATCCGAGGTAAGATTGGACCGTTTCTCTCTTTCCTTGTTTTCTACGAATCTCCCGCATTATTCGCTTTTTGGTAACGGTCCGAACAACACGATGGTCAAGGAAAGTCACCCAGCCCAAATAATCAACTCCCGAAGCGATAGTCTTAATTGATATTTTTTGTGGATGAAGTTGAAGATGCAATATGTCAGCCAAAAATGTCCTAATTGCTGGAATTAGACCAGAAAGCCAGTCTTTGTCCCGAGAAAAAATCACAAAATCGTCGGCATAGCGGATATAATACTTGGCCTTGATTCGGTGCTTCACAAACTGATCAAACTCATTCATATAGATATTTACCAACAGTTGTGACGTGAGATTTCCAAGCGGTAGGCCGACATTCGGAGCAGTTGAGAAAAAACTATCAATAACTTGGGAGACAAGCCAGAGAATATCTTGATCGGGAACATAACTGGCGATAATTTCTTTAAGTATTTTTTGGTCAATTGAAGCAAAAAACTTTCTGATGTCACATTTCAAAACCCAAACGGTCTTGGTATGGTTTCGCGAAGACTTGCGAGCAAAGGTCCTAAACCTGTCTATCGCCTTATGTGTCCCCTTTTTCAATCGGCAAGAAAATGAATCAGAGATAAAAACTCGGTTAAATGATGGGTAGAGTATCCGATAAATGGCATGATGAAGAAGCCGGTCTTTCACCTCCGCCTTGTGAATACGCCTTGGTTTTGGATCAGAGATATTAAAGGCCTTATAAGCAGAATGTTTATAGGTTTTTGTCGCCAGACTCTCGTGGAGAGAAAGGATATTGCTCATTAAGCGAAGCTGGAACTCTTGCGTATCTTTCCTATTTCTTTTACCATTCAAAAACTCTTTCCACGCGTTAAGGAGATTCTCTAAACATATGATATTATTGTAACTATGTTTGAATTGAAATCTAGACATAACCATGAAGTCCCCCCCCCCCACGCATTTTACCCGTTTTAGATAAAGTTAAGGGTGCCTATTTGTTATGGTACGGATATTATCAGATTTTACCAAAACCACACAGGCATTCCCTCGGCCAGAGGATTGACACTTTGTTTGTTGAGATAATGGAAGCCTTAGCCATTGCTGGTTTTTTATCACCAGAAGAAAAAGCTCCATATGTCCGCATTGCCATTAGAAAGACAGATACTTTGCGCATATTATTGATGGTCCTATGGGAAACACAATCTATTGATGATAAAAAATATCTCGCTCTGTCAGTGAAAATAGAAGAAATCGGAAGAAATCTTGGTGGTTGGAGCGGACAATTAGCAAAATTAGCTAAACAAACTCAAGAAAAACAAAACTCTCCCACCAAAGCAGGAGAGAAATGAGGAGATTTGCGACAGGACAAACGCGAACCCGTTATCAACGTTCCACCTGTTGTCGGGGTTGTCGTAGTACGTGTCCAGCCTGCGACCATCGTCGTTACGGTTCGCGCTGAGGAGGTTCGGATTGCCGTCGGAATTGTACAAGGTATCATCCATCTCACCATCCTTTGAGTACTCTCTGGATTGAATCGTATTCGGCATCTATAATGCCTTAATACCTCGGACCAAGTATCTTCATTTTTTATGAAGTGTCTACATACACCACCCTATCCGAAACCGTAATCGCGGATATTCTCGATGTATGGATACTGGATTCAGTAGCGAGAAACCGTAGTCGCTCGCATATTCACCTACTACCGAACTAAGTATATATCATTGTCAGACAAAGTTTTAGCCCTAACCCGACGAATCGGAATAGGGCTAAGGACCAAGGCCAAAGTGCCAAAGCACAAAGGACTTAGTTTAGAGAACCGATACTTGCGACAGGACAAACGCGAACCCGC
>Ga0172379_10001788_pt1 | contig 41028 bp, 53 predicted proteins | sample GrowelOW334metaG_FD_119756 | JGI IMG/M metagenome (GOLD analysis project Ga0172379, IMG submission 119756) | Groundwater microbial communities from an aquifer near a municipal landfill in Southern Ontario, Canada - Groundwater well OW334 metaG | ecosystem: Environmental > Aquatic > Deep... | reverse complement strand
TGAAAAGATTTATAATCTTTATTTGATTGAGGGATAAATGCACAAAAAGATACTTCAATGTTTGTTTTTTATATTACTTTTATTGCTCATTTTTTTAGTTTTAATTTTAGGTTTTTCTATTAAAACAGGAAAAGTAATTTCTGATAAATCTATTGGGGATAAGAGTTATTCATTGTTTTTAGAAGATGAAAAAGAAGTTACTTCTGAAATTTTAAAAACAGAAGGAAAACAAGAAGAGATTAAAGAAATTGAGATTAATTTATTGGAAGAAAAAACTACCTTAACTAGTTCTGCTTTTTCTTCTGAAACAAGAACTTTTGATAATTCCCTTTTAAATATTTATTCAATTAAAAAGAATACTCTTGCTTCTAATGAAAATTTAAATAAAAAATTTTCCTATGATTTAATTTTTAATCAAATAGAAAATGAGCAAATTCCTAAAGAGAATATAGAAAAAATTATTTTCAATCCACATGAAGAAGATGTTTCTGCGATAAGTATTTCTGGATCTGGAGAAGTTTTTTCTTCTTCTGGCTTTGTAAGAGTTGTTGCTATAGAAGAGGGTGGTTTAGAATGGTTAGTTTTTGGAAGTGATTTTGTTTTTATTGAACAAGAAACTTTTAGTTTTAATAATTTTTGTGAAGAAACCTGTTTATTTGATAGTCCTAAAAAGATAAAAGAATTAAGAGTAGAATATTTGAATGCAAATTTAAATTTAGATAAAATTTATTTTCAAAATTCTGAAAATAAAAGAACGGATTTTACTGAAAATCAATTAAGAAATCAAAGATACAATACTAAATTAAATTTAATTAAAAGCTCAAATTTGATAAATAAAAAATCTGTTACTTTTAATACTAATGAAATCTCAAAAAAACTTTATAGAGAACTTAAAAATTTACAATATGAAAATTCAATATTAAGAATTCCTTATGATTTTTTCTTTTATTCTGGAGGAGTTTATAAAATAAAACCTTTCTTAGAAGAGCAAAATACAAATTTAAATATAAGAGATTATGTGAGCCCAAACTATAACCTTTCCAAACTTCCAACAACTCAATTTAATTTTACAAGCGACCCTTCAGAAGCAAGTGTTTCAGTTCACCGAAATATGGCAAACCCTCCTCTTTCTGTGGGAATTATTCCGTATTCATTTAATTTTACTAAAGGGTTGAGAAATAATCATGAAACGTATGTGCTTAATTTTTCAAAAGAAGGATATATGGTTGGTTGGTTATGGATTTATCTTTATGAAGACTATTTTAGGATGGAATTTGCACCAAGCATTTTAAATGTTAGTTATAATGGGAATCCTATAAACTATTACAGTTATCTTTATTACTCAAATAATTCCCAAGATATAAATGTCCAGTTTGTGAATGAATTAATTAATGTGAGCTTTGTTGGAGAAAGTTATAATGTTTCAATATTTGAAAATTATGCTTTTCCTAATGAAATAAATGTGCCGGGAAGTTCGCTTATTAGAGATAATAGTACATTTTCTATGAAATTTAGTAATTTGAATTCTTGTTTGGAGGAATTAATAACTATAAAGACAATTCAAGGGAAAATTTATATTGGTTTTGAATTCGGGAACATAAATTACTCTTTTAACGAGTCAACTAATACCTTTAATTTGACTACATCTATTTCTTCAAAATCTTTTATTTTTCCAGAATCTTTTGATTGGAGAGAGAGGCATGGGGAAAATTGGGTTACAGGATTAAATCATCAAGGATATATTTGTGGGAGTTGCTGGGCTTTTGCAACAGTTGGAGCTATAGAGGCAAGTACAAATCTTTTCTTTAATGAGCATTTAAATTTAAATTTATCAGAACAAGAACTTGTTTCTACTTGTTTTAATGGAGGAGATTGTGAAGGTGGTATCTCAGAATATGCTTTAAATTATGTTTCTCAGAAGGGAATTAGTGAAGAAGAATGCTATCCTTACTTGGGTCAAAATTCAAATTGTAGTGAAAAATGTGACAATCCAGAATATGTTTTGTATATTGGGCAAGAATATTTTAATGAATTTTATAAATGTGCTAGAGAATATAATTTTAAAGAAATGATTATTAATTATGGGGTGGTTGCGGGAGCATACTACCCTTGGACTCATGCAATGGCTCTTGTTGGATGGGAAGATAAAGAAGAAAGTGTGGTGTGGATTTTTAAAAATAGTTATGGTGAAGATTGGGTCGGAGGCGGGGAAGGATATGCTTATATAGAAATAGATAATGATGCTTATAGATCTGTTCCGGGTTTAGCTGCTGATCCTGTTAAGCATGCAATAATCATCTCAAATCAGCGAGGAAAATTACCTAATTGTGTAGATAAAGATAATGATGGATTTTGTAATTGGGGAATTTCTCAAAACCAACCTGCTACTTGCCCTTTATTCTGTAATGAAAAAAGAGATTGTGATGATTCAAACCCTCTTTTAGCAAGATATATTTCAGATTCTGATACATCTAATTTAAATTACAATTGTTATGAAACCATGCAAACATGTGTAGATAGTGATGGTGGAAAGAATTATTTTACAAAAGGTAATTTAACTTTTAGAGATTATTCTGAAAATATTTTAAGAATAGAACAGGATTCTTGTGTTAATAAGAACACTTTAAGAGAATGGTATTGCGGAGAGTTAGGGGATCCTGCAGGATTGTTGAGGTCTGAAAATTATATTTCTTGTTCAAAAGGATGCTTCAATGGAGCTTGTAATAAAAATAATTGGAGAGATTCTTTTATTGGTAAAATAAAAAATAATTTTGAATGAATTTTTGGTATTGAAAAATAAAAATATTTATATAGATTGTTTTTTTAATTAAATTATGATTAATAAAAAATTTGCAAATGTATTCTTGTTTTTATTTATATTCGTCTTTATAATTTCTTTTGCTTCTGCTGGATGGTTTTCTAATTTTTGGGGAAAAATTTCAGGACAAGTTACATCAGCAGATATTCCACAAGCTAGTTCTGATTCTTGCACAGATAATGATACTGGAATAAATTATTTTGAAAAAGGAACTCTTAGTTATTATGAAAATGCGACTTGGAATTCTTTTACAGATTATTGTGAATCAAATGTTTCTCTTCATGAAGGTTTTTGTGATAATAATAATCGTGCAATTGTTGTAGTCCAACAAAGTGGTTCTAGTTATTATTGTATTGAAGGTATTTTTGTTCCTGTGGGCGATTCAAAATCAGATTCAAGTTTAGTAGCTTCTGGGGAAAAAGAAAGTGATTCTTCAAATCCGAGCAGTGGAACTGTTTCTTTAACAGGAACTTATATTGGATGTTATGAAACAGATGCTTATGCAAATGGGGGAAATGGAAATGCCCCTTATATTTATGGTAGAACAACTTATTGGGAAAACCCTCAATACAAAAAATTAGCTAAAGATTATTGTACAGGAAGCGAAGAAGCACAACCTGCTGAAAGCGGGACAATTCTTAATGAGTATTATTGTTATGAACTCAACGACGGAACTTTTGAATTAAAACAAGAAACTTATTCTTGCAATTGTCAAGATTTTGGAGTTCAAGGTGCAAAATGTCTTGATGGTTCTGGAAATGTTCAAGCACAAGCACAAAATCAAAATACAGATACTTCAACATTAACTTTCAGAGAAAGATTTAGAAATTTTTTCACAAAAACAAATGTGAATGATAATTCTGGAGCAACTGAAAGTGGAGAAACTGATGCTGCTGGAAGTAGTGGTGCAATTATAGGATTATATAATGAATGCAAAGAAACAGATTCTTTTGCAAATAAAGGAAATGGTGATGCATATTTACTTTCTGGAAGAACTACTTTTAGAGACGGTGTTTATCAGGGTTCTCCATGGACTTTAAAAAAAGATTTTTGCTCTGATGGAAGTGAATCAAATAGTCCTATTGAATCAGGAGATTATATTGTTGAATATTATTGCGTGAAAAAACAAGCAATTGCAATTAATGATCCAAATAATAATTATGATGGTTTAGAAATACCAACAATTGTTGGAGACTTTTATTATGAAGTCTGGGAAAAAGTTTATGATTGTGTTAGTGAATCAAAAATTTGTAAGAGCTATGGAAACTATGGGGCAAAATGCATTGTTAATCAAGTTCCAGGAAGTAATCAACAAGGAGAAGAAATAGACAGTTCAAGTTCTAATGGTTTTACATTTGGTCAAAAAATTAAGAATATATTTACAAAATAATTTTTTAACTTTAAATTCTTTAATTCTAAACATTTATTAATTATTTTTTATTAGTATTTTTGTCTATAAAAAGAAGTGATTAAAAATGCCTAGGGATAATTTAGATGTAAAAGATGTTCTAAAAAAATATAGTTCTAAAATTGAAAATTCAATAAATACTACAAATTTATCAAATGCAGGAAATTATAGTCAATCTTATTTAAAATTTAAAGACGAACTTTCTGTTGAATTAAAAGGTTATGAAAAATGGGCAAATAATCTTGGAAAATCAATTAAAATAAAACCTTCTGCAAAAGATGAATTAAGATTAGGTAAGGCAATTTCATCTGCACATTTGAATATTGAATCTTGGCAAGCTGTTGGTTTGGCTGTGATGTCTTTTATTTTAGTTTTCTTTTTAGGATTAATAATTTCTGTTGCAGTGGCTTTGGTTAAAGGAGGTTTCCAGTATTTTCCTGTTTTGTTTTTTGTTTTAATTATTTTCTTTTCAATTTTTTTATTTACTTTTTTAAATAATTATCCTGAGAGACTTGCTAAAAAATGGAGGCTTAAAGCAAGTAGTCAAATGGTTCCAGCAGTGCTTTACGTCGTTGTTTACATGAGACATACTCCAAATTTAGAAAAAGCAATTGCATTTGCTTCTGAGCACTTAGATTATCCTTTAGCATTGGATTTCAAAAAAATATTTTATGATGTTGAAATCGGAAAATTTTCTACAATAAAAGAAAGTTTAGATAATTATCTTGAATCATGGAGAGATTATTCTACAGAATTTATTGAAGCATTTCATTTAATTGAAAGTAGTTTATTTGAACCAGATAATTCTCGAAGAATTGACGCTCTTGAAAAATCTTTGCAAGTTATTTTAGAAGGTGTTTATGACAAAATGTTAAAGTTTACTCATGATGTTAGAGCTCCTTTGACAAATGTGTATATGCTTGGAGTTGTTTTACCAACTTTAGGTTTGGCTTTACTTCCTTTAGCTTCTGCAATGATTGGAGAATTTTTTAATTATGTTCATGTTTTTATTATTTTTAATTTGATTGTGCCTTTTTTAGTTTTTTATTTGACTGATAAAGTTTTAGTTTTAAGACCAGGAGGTTATGGGGAAGTTAATTTACTTGAAAGAAATCGTTTATATCCAAAATATCGACAGAAAAAACATTATACTAATGCTTTCTTTTTAGCATTACCTTTTTTAATTATAGGATTAATTCCTTTAATTTTTCAATTTACAGGTTTTCCAGAATTAATTGGTTTGCAAAAAGATTATACTTTTTCTCAATTAGGAATTAGTTTCTTAGGAGATTCTCCTTTTTTTGGATTTATAACAACAGCTTCGGGAGTTAAAGGCCCATTTGGAATTGGCTCATTAATTTTGGGAATGTTTTTTCCTTTAGGAATTGCAATTTTTTTCGCAAGCGCATATAAAAATAAAACAAAAGAACTTATTGTTGAAAGAAGAAAAACAAAAGAACTTGAAAAAGAATTTAACAATTCTTTATTTCAATTAGGTAATCGTTTAGGAAATGGAACACCTACTGAATTAGCATTTGGAAAAGTTGCAGAATCTTCAAAAAATTTAGTTACAGGAGACTTCTTTAGAAAAGTAAATTATAATATTCAACAAATGGGAATGAGTGTTGAAAAATCAATTTTTGATAAACGACAAGGTGCAATAAATGTTTATCCTTCTAGTTTAATTTCTATTTCTATGAAAATTTTAATTGAATCAAGTAAAAAAGGATTAAAAATTGCTGCAGTTAGTTTAATGAGTATTTCTGAATATGTTAAAAATATTAACAAGATTACTGCAAGACTTAATGATATGCTTGCTGAAATTGTTTCGGATATGAAAAGTAATATGACTTTTTTAGCACCATTACTTTCAGGAATTGTTGTGGGTTTAGCGTCGATGATTACTTCTATTTTAAGTAAATTAAATTTAGCCCAATTAAGTAATGAATCTGTAAGTTCTTTAGGTGGTTTGTCTGGAGTTTTAGATATTTTTGATATGACTGCAATGATTTCTCCATATTTCTTACAAATCTCTGTCGGAATTTATTTAATTCAAGTAATTTTTATTTTAACTTCAACTTTAGTTATAATTGATTCTGGGGAAGATAAATTAGAAAAAATAAATAGAACAGGTTTGAATTTAAACAAGGGAATTTTAATGTATTTTATTGTTGCTTTAATTTCAATTTTGGCTTTAACAATTCTTAGTGCTGTTGTCCTAGGTAATTTAGTATAATTCTATTTGAAAAAGTTTATTAACATTCTTTAATAAATATAATTAATGAAAAAAATTAAAAGAGGAACTGTTTCAGAATATCTTCCCTGGATTTTGATTGCAATAGCAATTTTAGTAATTTTAGTAATAGGAAGTATTGTTTTAAAAGCAAAAGGTATTGATGCAATTACACAAATAAAAAATTTTTTTAGGTTTAGATAAAATGAGTGAAATTACAATTGAACAAGTTATAAAAATAATTCTCGGTGTTTTTTTAGTTGTGGCTGTTGTTTTGGGAGTTTATTTTATTTTTAAAGATAAATTTATTGAATTTTTTAAAGGACTTCCAACAGGAGGAAATGCTTCTTTACAAAATATTCTTTATTTATTAAAATGAAAAAATTATCTAATGTGAAAAATAAAAATGGAATGCTTTTGGCTTCAGAAGTAATTAAAATCGTTTTAGGATTAATCGGAATTATACTTTTAGTTTGGTTGCTCTCTGCAATTTATTTTTCAAATATTGATCAAAAAAGACTTTTACAAGCAAAATCAACTATTGAAAGAATTTCAGAAAATATAAATTTGATTCAATATAATTCGACATTTGTTGGAAAAGTAAATGAAATTTCTCCTCTAAAATGGTCAATTTTCAGTTTTGTCGGAGATGTTAGAAAACCAGATTCTTGTTCTAATTCAAATTGTCTTTGTATTTGTGATAGTGTAAGAGAAGATTATCTTGTTTATACTGCAGAAAATCGTCAAGAAAAAGAATGCTCTGAGGACGGCACTTGTTTAATCATTGAAAACTTAAATTCTTTTGAAGAAATTCCAATTGAAAAATTAAGTAATGGTTTTACAAATATTCAAATTAAAAAAGTAAATAACAAAATAGAGGTAACAAAATATGGATTTGGATGATGTTGGAAAATATATTTTATGGATTGCATTATTCATTTTGGCTTTAGCAGGAATATATTTACTTTTACGAAAAATTGGAGCAATGTAAAATGTTGAATAATAAAAAGAATAAACGTGGAGAACTTACAACACAACAAATTGTTTTGTTGATTATTTTAATTCTTAGTTTTATAATCTTGCTTTATTTTTTAATTAAATTAAATTTAGGACAAGAAAGCGAAGCAGAAGTTTGTCATAATTCAATTGTTTTAAGATCAAATAAATTAATTCCTACAGAATCTGTTCCTTTAAAATGTGAAACACAATATGTTTGTATTACAAAAGATGGAACTTGTGAACAATTTTTAAAACCAGAAAAAGTCAAAGTAAAAACATCTGATGAAGTTTATCAAGCCCTTGCATTAGAATTATCTGATTGTTGGTGGATGTTTGGCGAGGGTGAATTAAATTACATTGGAAAAGAAGCATTTCCAGAAATGTATTGTTCATTTTGCGCGCAAGTAGCTTTTGATGATAGTGTTAAGGGAATTTCTGGTTTTGAATCTGGGGAATTTGATAAAGAAAATTTTTACAAATATATAGCAGAAACAAAAATGAATGAAAAAGAAATTACTTATTCAGAATATTTATATGGAACAAATAATTATAATTCTTTTTTAAATTTGGAAAATATTAGTTCTGTTTCTTTCGGTAAAATAAACTTAGATAAACAATATAAAGTTTTAATTGGAGTTACTAGTGATGTTAGTAAATTAGGTTATGCTGTCGGAGGTGCTATTGGAGGGGGAATTATTGCAACAGGGATTATTTTAGCTCCTTTTACAGGAAGTGCCAGTCTTTGGGCTTCATTTGCAATTGTTGGTGGGGCTTCTGCAGCTACAGGAACTGGGGCATACTTTTTAGCACCGGTTGTTCAATCTACATGGGGTGGAGAAATGATTCCGCCATCTTTAATAGAATCTCCTTCAGAAGAATTAAATTCTATTGGATGTAAAAACATAGAAACTCTTTCTTAATTTTTATAAAAAGTTTTATTAATTAAAAATCATTCTTAAAAATATGTTTGATAAAAAAAAGAATGGTGAAATTCTAGTTGAAAATGTTATTTTTATAATATTAAATTTGGTTTTTTTAATAATTTTAATTTTATTTTTAATTAAACAAGGTGCAGGTGCAATTAGTTTAGAACAAGTTTATTCAAAAAAAATTGCATTGATAATAGATTCTTCTAGTCTTGGTATGATAATTAAAATTAATATGCAAGATGCAAAAGAAATAGCAGAAAAAAATTCTGTTGATTTTAGTAATGTTGTTTTTATAGATGAAATTACGCATTCAGTCACGGTAAAATTAACTGAAAAAGGAGGATATAGTTATTCTTATTTTAATGATGCAAAAGTTAATGCTTATAGTGATGGGATTTTTTATATAATAACTATTGATAAAAAATTAGAATAAAAATGTTAAATTTTATTGAAAGAAAGAATAAACTTGGAGAAGAAAAAATAATTTCTATTTATTGGTTTTTGGTTTTGATTTTAGTTGCTACTGCAATTGTTTTGATGGTAAATTCATTTTACAATTCTCCTTATGATGTTCGTGAAGTTGAATCTCAAATTTTGTCTGAAAAAATTGCAGATTGCATTGATAAGGGAGGAAAATTAAATTCCCAATTAATTTCTAATGGAAGTTTTTCAAAAGAATTTGAAGATAAATTTTTAGAGAAATGCTCAATTTATTTGGATTATAATGAAGATGGAGAAATTCAAGAATATTTTAAAGTAGATATTTATAATAGAAAAAATTCTTTAAATCCTGTTTTTAATATTTCAAAAGGCAATCCTAATTGGAAAAGTGATTGTTATTTGGAAGACAAAGATCACGAAAAAATTGTAAAGTGTGTTGAAAATAATTTTTATTCTTCAGATGTATCAGATAATGTTTACTTAATTAAAATTTTGACAATTGTGAGAAAAACTGAACAAAATGTTAAATTATAAAAAAAATAAAACTGCTCAAGTAGGAGATACTATTAGTTGGATAATTGCAACAGTAGTAATTCTAGTGGTTTTATTTTTATTTGTTTTTGCAACATCTCTTTTATCAGAGGGTAAAACTCTCATAACTGCTAAGCAAGGTGTTTTTTCTGATGAAATTTCTTCACATGGGAATTTGATTTTAATGAAATCAATTTATGTATATTCCTCAATTGGAAATCCCACAATTAAAAATGAAATTTATAATAATTTAAAAAAATGGGAGAATGAAAAAGAAAATCCTGCAGATATTGATGCAGTTATAAATAATTTAAAATGAAAAATAGAAAAATAATCTCAAAAAAAGCAAGTGTTCCAATTACAATTTTAGTTATAGGAATATTCGCACTTTGTACTTTTGCATTAATCACTTTTTTTGTTTCGCAATTTAAATTTAATAATTCTTTTTTAGTTGTAGATGATATTAGAGCAATGAATATTTATGTTGACCAATGGGAACATTATGAAAATTTGAATTTAAGTAATGACCAAATTTTAAGCAAGATAGATTTTTCAGTTCTGGAAAATGAAGGATATTCTTTTGAAATTTCTTTTAATGAAAATTTAAAAACAATTAAAATATCTAAAATTAAACCAGAATCTTTTTTTAATAAATTAAAAGACTTTTTTTCAGAAAAAATTGAAGAGAAAAATGTTCAGTATGTTTTAGAATACTCATTTAACTAATAATAAGATTTATAAATAAATTTAACTTGATTTAATTATGAATAACAAAAGAGGTCAAAGTATGAGTACTAATACAATAATTTTATTGATATTAGGACTTATTGTTTTAGTTGTTTTAATTCTTGGTTTTACAATGGGTTGGGATAAAGTTGCACCTTTTATTAAATCAAGTAACGTTGATAATGTTGTGAATACTTGTGATTCTGCTTGTTCTATTCAAAGTAAATATGACTTTTGTAATACTCAAAGAGATATAAAAGATGGAGAAGGAAATAAAGTAAAAACAAGTTGTTATGTTTTAGCAGGATTAAGTGAATTTGAAATTTATAGTGTAAATCCTTGTGATATTGATTGTGGTTTATCTTGTAGTCAAGTTAAAATAAATAATCAAATCGGGGTTGTTAATTCTCAAGAAGCAGGATATGATGTTAGTGCATTAGTTACTGGTTTACAAGACTCTGAGAGATGTATTGTTTCAATTGAATAATTCTAAAATGAGTGATTATTGTTTTGGAGATAAAAGAAATAAAAGAAAAGATAAACAGAAAGAGAAAAAAAAGCATCCCTATAAAAAAGGAGGGGCTTTGAGAAGTTCAGATATTTCTTTAAAAAAGAAATAATTTTAAATTATCTTCTCTAATTTAAGTTTATGCTTGAAATAATAATTTTATTAGTTTTTGGATTTATTTGGATTTTATTAGCTTTAATTCAAGATATTAAAAAAAGAGAAATTGATAGTTGGATTAATTATTCTTTGATTATTTTTATTTTAGGTTTTAGATTTTTTTATACATTATTTTCAGGAGAGAGTTTTAGTGAAATAAATTTTTTTTATAATGGTTTAATTGGTTTAGCAATATTTTTTGTTTTGGGAAATGCTTTATATTATTCAAGGTTTTTTGCAGGAGGAGATTATAGGTTATTTGTTGCTCTAGGGACAATTTTACCTATTTATTCATTAATTTCTTCAAACTTTAAAATAATGCTTTTATTCTTAGCATGCTTTTTTGCAGCAGGTTTTATTTATTTATTAATTTCTATTTTTGTTTTAAGTATAAAAAATTTTATTAATTTCAAAAAGTCATTCAAAAAAGAATTTATAATTCATAAAAGATTTTTGATTTTGATGACGCTTTTAGGAATTATCTTTTTAATTTTAGGATTTTTTTCAAAACCTTTTTTTATTTTAGCTTTGTTTTGTTTATTAATTGCTTATTTGTTAGTTTATGTTAAAGCAGTTGATAATTCTTGTATGGTTAAATCAGTTTTTTCTGGAAATTTAACTGAAGGAGATTGGCTTCATTCTGATATTAAAATTGGTAAAAAATTAATTAAAGCGAATTGGAGTGGTTTGACTAAAGAAGAAATAAAAATAATTCAATTGCACAAGAAAAAAATTTTAATTAGATTTGGAGTTGCTTTTGCTCCTGTTTTTTTAATAGCGTTTTTGCTTTGGATAATTTTAATAAAAACTGGTTTAATGAATTTTTGGATTTTTTAAGGAATTCTTCTTGGAAGTTTGAATTGTTTATCTGAAATTTCTATTTTTTTTGGTTTTTCAATTTCAATAGGTTTTTTTTCTGAATGTGGTTTTAAAATTTTATCTTGTAACTCTTTTAATTCTTCTAGGTTTTTCTTTTTTCTAGGTGAATTTATTGTTTCTTTTTCATAAATAGGTAAAATATTCAGAATGATATGTCCCATTACTTCTCCAGGAATTATTTCTATTTTTTTTGGATTAAATATGTTTTTTAATTGTTCAGAAACAATCTCTGCTAAGTCTCTTGTTGAATCTTCAATTTCATTTTCATTGTTAAGATGTTTTTTTGGAACAATTAAAGCGTGACCCTCTGAAATTGGATTTAATTCTAATATTGCAATTGCAGATTCGTTTTCATTTATCTTAGTCGAAGGAATATCTCCAAAGACAATTGAACAAAAAACACAATTTCTTTGAGGTGAATTATTTGAATCATTTAAATCCTCTGAATCTGTTTTTATTAAATTGTTTTGCTCTAAAAAATAAATTAATTCTTCTTCATTCATATTTTCTATTTGAGAAAGGTATTCTTGTTTTTTGTCTTCTGGAAATGAAGAATTTATTTGAGAGATTAATTGTTCTTTTATTTGTTGTAATTGTTCTGATGAAAATTCCATGTTTTTATTTATGAATTCAATATAATAAAAATTTATCCAATTTTTCGGATATCTATCATTTGTATTGAATTAACATTTTCGATTTTTTCCAATGAGCTTTCCATTTGATTCAAATCTTTTTCTTCAGAACATTGAAAAGTTGCAATAATTGCTTTTAAACCAAAAGCAATTGGTTCTTCTACAAAAGAAACATTTTCTCCTTGATTTTTTTTAATTACTTTTTTAATTTTTTCTTCAAGTTCTTTTAAATTTATTTCTGGTGAAGAAGGCATTATTTTATATTTTACTCCTGCAATTCCCATATCTTAGTTTAAGAAATAGGGTTTATAAATTTTTGTTAGTTTTTACAGAAGATTACTAAACAAGCTTATACTATATCTGGAGTGACAAAATTCTTAAAAAGACTGAATTATTTTTTAGGAAATGAATGGAAACTATGATAAGATTTTAGAGAGAATTGAAAGGTCTTCAGGAATTGGTAAAGGAGAATTAGAAAAAAGAGTTGAAGCAAAACGTTCTAAACTTTCTGGTTTAATAAGTAAAGAGGGAGCATTACAAATAATTGCTGCAGAATTAGGGATTTCTTTTGAAGATGAAAAATTGAAAATTAATGAACTTTTGCCTGGAATGAGAAAAATAAACTTGCTAGGAAAAATAATCACGATTTCTCCTGTTAGGGAATTTAAAACTAAGAAAGGAGATTCTGGAAAAGTTGCAAATTTATTTATTGCCGATGAAACAGCAAATATTAAAGTTGTTTTATGGGACACAAATCATATTTCTTTAATTGAAAAAGGTGAAGTTGTTGCAGGTTCAAATATTGAAATTTCTGGTGGAAACATGAGAGATAATGAAATTCATTTAGGTAGTTTTTCAGAATTAAAATTAAGTTCAGAAGTCATTAAGAATGTAAAATTAGAAAGAGAATCTAAAGAGAAACCTCTTTCTGAATTTTCAATTGGTGATTTTGCTAAAACAAGAGCATTTATTGTTCAGGTTTTTGATCCAAGATTCTTTGAGGTTAATAAAAAAACAGGAAAGAAAATATTGGAAACAGACAATGTTAATAAAAATGATGTTGAAAAAAGAGCGATTTTAAATATTGTTTTGGACGACGGACAAGATACAATTAGAGCTGTTTTGTTTCATGAAACAGTTAAAGAATTAGGTATTAAAAATGTTGAAAATCCTTTGCTTCTTAACCAAGAGAAAGAAAATATTTTGGGTAAAGAAATGATTTTTGTTGGAAGTGTTAGAAAAAATAGTTATTTCAATAATTCTGAATTCATCATAGAAAAAATAGAAGAAATTAATTTGGATAAATTAATTGATGAATTAGAAAATTAATCGTAGTAATTTTAAAAAGGTAACTTTTAGAAAGTTTTATAAATAGTTTTTTTATTTAATTTTTATGGTAAATTATGTTGAATTTAAACCTAGATTAATAAAATATCCAAAAGCAATAGTAATAGCTCCAGAAGCTGAAAGTGTTTTAGGTTTTAATCCCAAAGAAGTTTACAATCAAGCAAAAGAAAAAATAGAAAAAGATTTTAAAGAAAATTCTAAAGCAATAAAATCTTTAACAAATGGAATTGATTTTAAAGAATTAACAGGTTCTCAATTTTTTTGGAATAATTATTTGAATAATTTTTTCAAAGAACAAGGAATTAATGGAAGAGTTATGGATTTAAATGACTTAGGAAAGATTTATAGTTATGATGAAAATTTCTTTGACAATCATTATTCTGATACAATAAATTTGTGTTTGAGAAGTGAAGAACTTTCTTGGAATAATAACAAACATATTTTAGAGGATTTAGTTAAGCAAGTTAAATCAAGAGGAAAAAGTTTTTCTCCAAAAAATCCTTTAATTATGCAAAATATAGATTTAGTTAGCGATAATAATTCAAATAATTTTTATGGACTTTTATTAAAACTCAGAGAAGATTCAATTCTTGAAAATGATGAAAGATTTGCTTTTGGAAAAAAGAAAATTCAATTCAAAAATGAATTAGGAAATGTTGAGAAGAATCTTTGGACAAAAAAAAAGGATTTGTCTAGAGTGTATGCTAATCTTCGTGAGGATGTGTATTCCAACTACGATGGCTTGCGTATTTCTATTGGCGGCAATGGTCGGGTGGTTTTTGTGAGCGACGAAGTCGCGAACTCGCAAAATTTTAAAAGCTAACTTTAAATTCTTATTTGTATTTTAATCTTTTATGTATTTAAGAACACATTTTATAATTGCTTTGTTTTTTGGACTTTTATTTATGAAATTTTTTGAGAATAAAATTATTTTCCTTTTTATTGTTTTGATTTCTTGTTTTATTCCAGATATTGACACAAAATTTTCAAAAATTGGAAAAAAGAAAATTTTTAGAATCTTTCAATTGTTTTTTACACATAGGGGAGTTTTTCATAGTTTTAGTTTTTTGATTTTGATTTGCATTTTTTTATATTTTTGGAAACCTTTTATTGCTTTTGGATTTTTAATTGGTTATGGAAGTCATTTAATTTTTGATAGTTTTACTAAAACTGGAATTTATGTTTTTTGGCCTTTGAAATTAAAGTTCCATGGTTTCATAAAAACTGGAGGAAAATTAGAATTTTTGATTTTTATTTTGTTTTTAATTATGGATTTTTTGTTGATTTTTTATAAAATATATATGTTTTAATCTATATTCTAGAGAATTATAAAATTTATAAAGGGATTTTCTTTGAATAAAATATGAGAAAAAAGTCCTTGAAAATTATTTCTAATTATTCTGAACTTAGAAATGTATGCATTGGAGAATTTATTTCTGTTCTTGGAAGAGGGTTGGAGTTTGTTTTTAATCCCATACTTCTTAACCCAAATAGTGAAGAATACAAAAATCGACATCAAAATATTTATACTCTTTCACTTGAAGGCAATTTCTTAGTTGAAAATGAATATGTGATATATTTGGATAATCCTGAACCAGATTGGGAAAAAGAATATTTAAATCCAAAAAAGAAACATTCTTTTTATCTTTGCCCTAAAGAATCTATGTCTGGAGAATTAACTGAACTTTACAATCTTGCAAGAGAAGGAGGTTTAATTAAATAAAAATGACAAAAAAAGATAAAGTTGAAGAGGAACTTGAAGACGAAGAAGAAATTGAAAAGTCTAAGAAAGGAAAAAAAGAAAAATCAAGCAAAGAACTTGAATTAACAGACTTGCCTGGAATTGGACCTGCTGTTGCTGCTAAACTTGAAAGTGCAGGAATTTTAGATTTAATGTCTTTGGCTGTTGCTAGTCCTGCTTCAATTGCTGATGCTGCTGGTGTAAGCCCTGCTGTTGCAAGAAAAGCTATTCAAGCTGCTAGAGGTATGTTGGATTTAGGTTTTACAGATGGATTAGAATTTGCAAAGAAAAGAATGAATGTAAATTATATTACTACAGGAAGCAAAAATTTGAATGAACTTCTGGGAGGAAAAGGAGTGGAGTCTAGAGCTATAACAGAAGCTTTTGGTGCTTTTGGTTCAGGAAAAACACAGCTTGGTTTGGCTCTGGCTGTTAATGTTCAATTACCTAAAGAGCAAGGTGGTGCAGAAGGAAAATGCGTTTTCATTGATACAGAAGGAACTTTTAGACCTGCGAGAATAAAACAATTTGCAGAGGGAATTGGTGCAGATGCTGATAGTGTTTTGAAAAATATTCTTGTTGCAAGAGCTTTTAATTCTGATCATCAAATGTTGTTATTAGAAAAAATTTCAGAAATGATTAAAGCAGGAGAACCAATTAAATTGTTAATTATAGATTCTTTAACAGCACATTTCAGAGCAGAATATGCAGGAAGAGGACAATTAGCAGATAGACAGCAAAAATTAAATCGTTATATGCACGACTTGATGAAACTAGCTGAAACTTATAACATTGTGGTTTATGTTACAAATCAAGTTATGGCAAATCCAGCACAAATGTTTGGAGACCCAACAACTGCTATTGGTGGAAATATCGTCGGGCATGCTTCAACTTATAGATTATATTTAAGAAGAGGAAAACAAGGCTCGAGAGTTGCAAAATTAATTGATAGTCCAAATCTTCCAGATAATGAATGTGTGTATTTTGTTACAACAGAAGGTTTGAAAGATAAAGAATAAAAATGAAAACAATAAATGTTAAGGTTATTGAAGAAATTAATGATTTAAAAAAAGTTAACCCTCATGATATTGTTCTAATCAATAATAGATTTGAGGTTGTAATAAATCCACAGGAAGAGTACAAAGAGGTATACCCTCTTTCTAAACAAAATGTGCCTGCTTGGAAATGTTGGAAAGTATTTTTTGAAAAATTTAATAATAACAAAGGAGTTTGTACAATTTATTTTAATGAGGAAGACCATTATTTGTATCACTGTAGATATAATTTAGAAAAACAAAATGAAATTATTAAACCATTTGTAATTAATCGTATTGGTGCACCTAATTATGATTATCTTAAAGATAAAATGATGAATCTTTTTAAAAAAGTTGGTCTTAGAGATAAAGAATAAAATGGAAAAAAATTTAACTGAAGAATTAGAAAAAATATATCAAGATAAATTTAAACCTGCTTTTGAAACTGAAAATTATTTTGAAGCACATAAGATTTATAATGAAAATCCTGGTTTGGATAATTTTATGACTAATTCTGAAATGAAAGGAATGTTGGAATACATCTTAACGAAAAATGACTCTGATTTAAAAGAAATATTATCTGATTCTATAAAAATAAAGAATAATCTTGAGAATAATTAAAATGACAAAAGATTGTTTATATGGAAAAGCTGAAGCATGTCCTTATTTAGAAAAATGTCCTTATGTATCTAGTCAAGGGCTGATACCTTTAAACTTGTCTGATAAATCAAGAGAATTTTTAAGTTGGGTTTGCTGTTTGCAAGAAAAATCTCGAGTATGGCAATATGAAAATGAACTTAGGGCTTGTCTTCCTAAAGAAGATAGAGAAAAAAGTTTTAGAACAGAAATTAAAAATAATCTACAGAGTATTGAAAAACTTATAAATAATTCAGAATAAAATGACAAAGAACATAGGAATAAAAGTTGCAAGTGGAGAATCTTCTTTATCAGCAGATATTAAAAATAATTTTAAAATTCAAAATAATGAAGAACTTGAAAGAAATAAATCTGAAGTAGGTGGAATTTCGAAGGAACTTAATTATATTCAATTTAGAAGAAGTAAAGATTCAATTTATAGAAGATATAATTAAAATAAAATGACAAATAATTTAGCAGTGATTGTAAAATTTGAAAATCCTTCTGATATTTATGCTTCTGAAATGTATTCTGTTTGTTTAAATCAACTTAAAGAATTCAAATTAAAATTTGAATTGGAAAAGCCATTCAATATAATTAAAATTAATAGTTCAATGCCTGAAAAATGGTGTGAACTTTGCACTCCTTCAAAATATAATTAAAATAAAAAATGAAATATTTAATTGAACGTCCTGATGAAAAAAGTTTTAATTCAAAAACTAGATATTTTTTAGAATTTGAAAATGCTAATATTTCTTATACAAACTATATATCTAGAACAATACACGATGATGTTCCTGAATGGGTTCTAAAAAATAAAAAATTCGAGAATAAAATAATTAGTTCAGATTCATCTGTATTTAAAGAAATTCTTGAAAAAGAAATAATTCGTTTAAAAATTTTGGTTCAAAATGGAGTTTCTGAAGTTGATAAAGATATTAAAAAATTAGAAGAAATTTTAAAAGATAGCAATTAATTTTTATTATTAAATATTTTATGGACTTTTTCAATTTGTTCAAATATATTTTCTATTAAATCATAATTTTTTATTTCTTCTAAAGTCACCCATGCGTGTTCAATTAATTCATCTTCGTCTAGTTTTACTTCTCCACTTTTATGTTCTGCAAAAAGGCTTATAATTATTGTTGAAAATCCATTTGGTCTTATGAAAGCTAAGTTTGAAACATATCCAATATTTTGTATTTCTAAATTTGTTTCTTCTTTTATTTCTCTTATTAAAACTCTTTCAAAAATATTTAGCCAATGATAGCTAGTATCTTTTGGAGTTTCAATAAAATCTTTTATTTCTACTTTTCCTCCTGGAACACACCATTTGTTTGGAAAGTTTTTTTCATTTGGACTTCTTTTACAAATTAAGTATTTTCCGTCTGAATTTCGGATTATTCCTGTAACTGCAATATAATGTGTTTTATTTTGCATTTCTTCCATAATTATTTTTAGGTTTAGAAGTATAAAAATATTTTTGTGTTATAATTAATTAAATCTTTCTAATTCTTTTAAAATTATTTCAACCATAACTTCAGGAGAGCCAATTATTTTAATGTCTTTTAAAATTCCTTTATTTTTATAGAATTCAATTAAAGGCTGGATTTCTTTTTTATAAACTTCTAATCTTTCTTTAATTATTTCTTCACAATCATCTTTTCTTTGAATTAATTTTCCTTGACATTTATCACATTTTCCAGGAATTTTTGGATGCATTGGAGGCATATGAATTCCTTCTCTGTTTATTTCTGCAAGATTATAAATAAACCCGCATTCTTTGCAAGATCTTCTTGAACAAATTTTTTCAATTAAGATGTCTTCTGGAATTACTAAATTTGTAACAATATCAATATCTGTTATTTCAAATAGTTTTTCTGCTTGATAAATTGTTCTTGGAAATCCATCTAAAATAAATCCTTTTTTACAATCTTCTTGAGAAATTCTTATTTTTACTACTTCTAAAACAATGTCATCTGGAACTAATTTACCTGATTCGAGAAAAACTTTTACTTTTTTTCCGATGTGTGTTTCATTTTTTAAATGTTCTCGAAATAAATCTCCTGTTGAAATATGTGGGATTCCAAGTAGTGGTGCAATTCTTTGTGAATAAGTTCCTTTTCCTGAACCAGGAGGTCCTAAAAATATTTTTTTCATAATATTTTTTGTAAGATTATCTTTAAAAAGTTATCTTGTTTGATTTTTTAATGGAGTTAAAAGATGTTTTAATTGCAGATTTGCATTTGCATTCTAAATATTCAAGAGCTTGCAGTAAAGATTTAACTTTTCCGAATTTAACAAAATGGGCTAAGATAAAAGGAATTAATCTTTTAGGAACAGGTGATTTTACTCATCCTATTTGGTTTGAAGAAATTAAAAAACTAAAATCTAATGGAAAAGGATTTTATTATTATGAAGATTTTCCTTTCATTATTACTGGAGAAATTTCTTTGATTTATTCTGATAATGGAAAAGGTAGAAGAATACATTTAGTTATTTTAGTTCCAAGTTTGGAAATTGCTGAAAAAATAAATAATTACATTGATAATCGAGGATTAAGAAGAGATTATGATGGTAGGCCTATATTTGGAATTAGTTGTAAAGAATTCACTAAAGACTTAATGAAAATTTCAAAGTCTATTGAAATAATTCCTGCACATGCTTGGACTCCATGGTTTGGAATTTTTGGAAGTTTAGGAGGATATAATTCTTTAAAAGAAGCTTTTGGTGAAGAAATTGAAAACATTCATGCAATTGAAACAGGAATTTCAAGTGATCCTGAAATGAATTGGAAAATAAAAGAACTTGAAAATTTTTCTATTGTCAGTTCTTCAGATTCACATAGTTTTTGGCCTTGGAGATTAGGAAGAGAAGCAACAATTTTTAAAAAAACAGATTCTTCTTTTGAATTAATTGAACAAATAAGAAAAAAAACTTTTGTTGGAACAATTGAAACAGATCCAGCATATGGAAAATATCATTGGGATGGTCATAGATTATGTAATTTTTCTTGTAGTCCACAAACATCAAGAGAGTTGAATGGAATTTGTCCCAAATGTAAAAAACCATTAGTTATTGGTGTTGAATACAGAGTTGAAGAGTTAACAAATCCAAACTCAAATCATAAAAACAAAAAAGATTTTTTTAAGATTCTTCCATTGCATGAAATTTTATCTTTTTATTATAAAGTAAGTGTTAATTCTAAAAAAATTTGGATAATTTATAATAATTTAATAAAGATTTTTGAAAATGAATTTAATATTTTATTAAAAGTTTCAGAAGAGGATTTAATTAAGGAGAAAATTGAGAAAGATTTAATTGATTTAATTCTCAAGAATCGTCAAGGAAAAATAAAAGTTAAACCCGGTTATGATGGGGTTTATGGTGAAGCAATAATTGAGGAAATTAAAAAAGACAAGCAAAAAAAGTTATTTTAAATCACAATAATCTTTAAATAATTATTAAATAATATTTTTTTATGAAGAGGTCATTGCTTGGTTTTTTTATTTTTCCTTTAATTTTTTCATGTTCAAATTCTTTTTTCAATTCAAATTCTAAAAAAGAAAGCCAAATCATACATTTAAATGAGGAAATCTATAGGAATAATTTACCAAATGTTTTAGAGAAAGATATTTTTCCTTTTAGTAATGTTCAAGAATATTCTCTTTTTGTTAGAAATTTCGTTGACAGTAATTTTGAAAAAGATATTTCTGATGTTTATTCTTTTTTTAAAATAACTAAAAAACTCCCAAAATATACTTTTAATAAAGTTCAAAATTTAAATTTCTTTGAATGTGAAGGTGCAGAATATCTTTATGATGACAATAAAATAATTTCATTTACTTCAAATCCTTCTGAAGAAATGTTTGAAAAGTATAAAAATTTTTATAAAAAATATTATCCTAATTTTAAAGATGTTCTTGAAGAAAGAATTCATTATTATATCAAACATGAAGCAGGGCATTATTTTTATGATATGAGAAGCAATGAGTTAAATGCAAAAAATATTTTTAAAGATGTAAATGAAAAAAATGTTAAACAGTGTTATCTTTATGATGTTGTTTTAGAGGGTGTTGCAGAATATATTTCATGTAAGGGTGAAATTCCATTTACTGCAAAATTTATTGATAAAGACACTTTGTTGTGTACTGATTCTTTAAATAAGTATTATCTTTACAGCACTGGTTTTTATTTAGTGAAACCAATTTTAGATTTGAATTTTAAAAGAGGAATTGATTTATTAATTGAAAATCCTTTAGAAGAAAAAGATTTGTCTTGTTTAAAAAATTATCAAGATAGAATTCTTGGATTGATGAAAAATTAATTTTTTAAATGTATTTAAAGTATTTTTAATATATCTTTTCTATTGCAATAATCTTTAAATAAATATTAAATAATATTTTTTTATGAAAAAGCCACATGAAATTGTTTATTTTGGAAAATCTTTAGATAAAGGAAGATTATCTGAAACAGAATTTTTTATTTATCATACTATTGAAAATTCTGAAGTAGAAATTAAGCCATATATTGTAGATTCTGTGGATGTATCTTCTTTAGAGAATTATTTAAAAGGAGCTTGTTTTGGAAAAACTGTAAACCATTTTGAATTAATTAATGGTGTTCCAGAAGTTTTTAAGGGAAGATTTGAAAATTTCCTATTAAAAGAGTATGAATTGGAATCTCTTAAGGGAGATATTTGTCTTAAAAAAGATTTATCTAAATTTTTGAGAAAAAATATTTAATCTTTTTTAATTTTTATAAACTTATAATGTGCATCTTTTGTTTGTGAAGAACATTTTGGACAATTTTCTTTGAATGTGTAAGAATTACAATTCTTGTTTGAACATTTTTTTAAAAGCATTTTAAATTAAATTTTAATTTGTAGGGCAGGCTAAGCCCAAGCCGTCAATATATTCTTTTAATCTTGATGGAAATTTTACTTGCATTATTTTTTCTGCATTGCAAGGGTTAATCCATTTTAATTCTTTAACCTCTTTTCCAGGTTTTTCTTTTCCTTCTGTAGCTTCACATAAAAAGTATAATTCTAAAACATCATCTTTTCCAAGAATTTTATTTCTTGCATAAACTGTTCCAAGGTTATGTATCTTATAACCTGTTTTTTCTTTAGTAACTCTTTTCAAACATAAATCTAATTCTTCATTATAATTCAATTCACAGTCTAAAAAAGTATATTTCAAATCACCTTTATCTTTACCAATAAGAATTTCTCTTTTTTTTGGATCAAAAATTATTCCTATTAAGATTATTTTAAATTTTGATTTTTCCATAATTTTCTTTAATTATCTGTTTATTTAAAGCTTTAGTTTTCCTTTAAAGTGAGTCAAATTTGTTTCAATTTTAGGGTGCTATTTTGAAAGAATTTCAATATTACTTTTTTTTGCTTCTTTCAAAATTTCGTCAATTGTTTCTTTTAATTTTTGATCGGCTTTTTTTAAACTTTCCTGGTCTGAAATTATAGAATATCTTCCTGCAGAGATGTATTTTATTTTCACATCATTTTTATTTGAAAGTATTTCTTTTATTTTGTTTATTCCATCTGGTTGCGTAGTATGCAATTCAATTTCCTTTTTTAATGTAAATATTTTTTGTTTTTGAGAATTTAATATTTCTAAAACTTTTTTAGTGTTTTCTTTACCAATTGTTTTTTCTAATTCTTTTGAATCTTTTTTTGCTTCATTTAAAAAAGTTATTATTCCTGGTTTTTCGCAAATTCTTTTTATTGTATCTCCTGATTTTTCTCCGAGGACACTTTTTAATATGCTTACACAACTTTTTTCTTGTTTATATTTTTCTCTTATTTCTTTTTGTTCTTTTTGTGTAACTCTCCTTAAAGATAATTCAATAGTTTCTCCTGTTATTTTAAGAACTTTGCATACTATTGATTTTTTTGGTACAACATAATCTCTAATATTTCTTATTCTTCCTGGAGCAATTTCGCTAAAATTTATTACTCCTTGTCTTTTTGCATTTTCAATATTTACAAAAACTGTAGTTCCAACTATTTTTTCGACATTACATAATACTACATCTCCTATTTCAATATCCATACTTTATCAAGAATTAAATGGGTTTTAAAGTTTATGGGTTTACAATTTTTATAACTTGCAATTCAAGGTTTTTCTTTAGTAGTTCTAAAAATTCTTTTTCTTTTTCTTGAGGAATAATACAACCAGAAGCAAATTCATGTCCTCCAACTTCTCCTCCAGTGATTTTTACTACATCTTCTAATATTTGTCTAGTATTTCTTCCTTTATTTCCTACTGTTCTTGCAGAAACTTTTATTTTGTCGTCGTATTTTGCAAGTCCAATAATTATTGTTTCTTCTTCATAATTTGAAGAATATGATAAAATGCTTGTAATTGTCCCAATCATTGTGTCTTTAATTTCTTTATCTGCATTAATTATTGCAAATCCTTTTCCTTCAATTTTGTTTAATTCATTTACCTTTTTTATTCCTGAAATAAGCATTTGTTTGTATTTTGCATGTATTGCTTCTGCTTTTTTCTTTGCATCTTGATTTTCGAGGCAAAGCATTAATGCAACGTTACTTTCACCAAATCTTGAGCAAGCATTTATTTTTGCACTCATTTCTCTAGCATCTTCTAATTTTCCAAAGAATTTTAATAAATAAATATTTCCGATTAAATCTTTATTTTTTATTTTTGGATTTCTTAATAAAATATTTGTAGTTAATTTTTCCATTTCATCTTCATTTAAATCAATTAAATTTTTGTATTTTCCATTTTCAGGTTTTATTCCACTTTGTCTTAAAAGTTCTCTTACACCTTCTGAATCTCCTGTAACGCCTGGGATAAATGGATCTGAACAAAGTTCTAATGTTCTATTTAAAGGTCTTGTCGAAGGATAAATTAAAATTCCTTTTTTTTGAATAATTTCTCCATCTTGTAAAATTCCATGATTTAGTTCATCAATATTTTTTTCTAATGAATCTCCAATCATACCTAAAATTGCTAATTTTGCAAGTTCTTTATTTGTTTCATTTAATTCTTTACAAAATAAATAAGCAATACCTGAACTACTTATTCTTTGTTTTTCAAATAATTGCGGGTTAACCATATGTATATTTTCTAATTCTTGCTCAGATATTTCATGATGGTCTAAAATAAAAATATCTTTTATCTCTGTTTTTTTTATTAAATTTATACTTCCAGAACCTAAGTCAAGAAATAAAATAATCTTTTCTTTTGGTAAACTTTTAATTGTTTCTTTTGTTAAGCTTTTTAAAATTCTCAAGGAAAATTTTCTATCAATTTTTTTTAAAGCTTGAATTATTATTGCTGCAGAAGTAATCCCATCTGTATCAAAATGACTTACTATTTCAATGGGCTTATTTTTTGAGATTTCCAAAAAGTTTTTTGCACATTCTTTTATTCTTAAGTCTAGTTCTCCTCTTTTCATTTTAGAAAATACTTTCAGTTTAATTTTAAATATTTCTTAATCTTTCTAACTTTTGCAAAAACTCTGTCTTTTTCTCTTTTTGCTCTTTTGTCTTGTTTGTTTTTAGAATAATGTTTTTCAATTCCTTCTAATTTTTTTTGAGTATTTTTTAAATCCGGGTTTACATAAAGATTATTTTTTTTCAAAATCTGTGATATTTTTTTATTATACTCGCTAGGATGAATTTTTTGTTTTCTTAATTCTTCACCGATTTTCTCACTAGTAAGTCCTTTTTTTGCTAATTCAATTACTTTCTTTTCATACTCTTCTTGTGAGATTTTTGGGTTTTCTGGTTCAACTTTTTTTACCATCTCAATACTTTGTATTCTGGTTTTTTAAAGCTTGTGATGACTGTTTTTTTAGAAATAAATGTTTATTCAATTATTCCCGGAGCATATAAATCAATTAAGATTCCATCTTTTTCTTTGTCTCTTATTTTCCATTTCATTCCTTCATGATATAATTTTCCTTGTTTATGTTGGATAATTTTACTTTCTTCATAAGAGTTCACATTTTGTTTCAAAATAATATTACATACTGGACGAATATATTGCTTCCAACTTGAAATAGCATTAATTTTCATTTTGGTTTCATCTTCTGGAAGAATCATAAATTCTGCATCATCTGAACTTGGAAGTTTTGTTATAACATAAAATGAATTATATTCTATACTCTTTTGCTTTTTATCATCCCAAAAAAAACCTTCAGGATCTGGAAATGAACTATACCAAATTTCTTTTCCTTGAGATTTTGCATTTTTGATAAATTGTTCGACTTTTTGTTCTGATTCTTCTAAAGTTATTTTTTCTAATTGATTTTTTTCATGAAAATCTACGTTATCATTGTTTGAATTTTGAGAGTTAATTAAATATTTGTTTGGATTTTTTAAGAATTCATTCACATTCTTATAAAAATTTTGACCTTCATTTGTTAAAGACATTTCATTTAGAGTTGCTTCTAAAGAAGTTAAATATTGTTGAATTTGTTCTTTTTTCCCCATGTTTTTTAAACAATTTTTAAGTATTTAAATCTTTCTATATGTAACTACTATTTAGTTAATAATTTTTAAAATTCTTTTATCATCAAAACTCTTATAAATAGAAATATGATTTGATAATTAAAAGCCCTGTAGTACAGCATAAGGAACCAAGGTTCCTTCATGTTCAACTTCCTTTTCGACGCGGTTGATAAGTGTACTACAGAAAAACTTTAAAGCCCTGTAGTACAGCGGTCAAGTATACTGCCCTTTGGAGGCAGGGACCCAGGTTCGAATCCTGGCAGGGCTATTTCAAAATTAATTAATTTTATATAGTTCTTTTTTTTAAGTTATTTATGATGAAAAAGAGTGGTTTTGTTATTGCTTTGATTTTATTAATTTTAATAATCCCTTTTGCATTAGCTTCATCTTCGGGATTTTTTTATAAAATAAAGAATTTTTTTTCTGAAGGAACTTCTGCAAATGTTATTGGAGAAGGATATTGCACTGATAGTGATGGCGGTTCAAATATTTATATCAAAGGAACTGTAACAGATGCCTCTGGAAATACTGCTACTGATGCTTGTTATATTGTTTCTTCTGAAAATAGTTTTAGAGTTCATGAAAAAGGTTGTGATGTTTATGGAAATCTTGTTTCAGATAAAAAAAATTGTGAATATGGATGCTTTGATGGAAGATGTTTAAATTATGAAGAAAGATATATCTTTAATTCTTGTTCAGATAGTGATACTAACGTAAATGTACTTGCGAATGGTCCTTATTCAGCGTCGGAAGTTATTCAACAAGTTGCACCAAGTAATAGTAATGATGCAAAGTATGTAAAAGGAACAACTACTGGTTACACTAAAGAAGATATTAATACTTTAAACTCTTTTACAGATTATTGTTCTAATAGTTATACTCTGAAAGAATATGCTTGTTATTCTTATCCTTATTTTAGTTGGTTTGCTAGTCCTCCAATGTCAATACCTTTAGATGTTTATGTAGTTGAAAAAACATTTGGAGCAAGTGGAACATCAAAATGTCCTCATGGTTGTTCTAATGGTGCTTGCATAGAAGAAGGAATTTATTATTCGTGCACAAAAACAGGAAAAGTTTCAACATCTACTTATGATAGATATTTCAGGGACGCTGTTGTAGAGAATGATATTTTTTATGAACAAAAAACAGATTATTGTATAAATTCACAAAATCTTAAGAAATATTCTTGTTACGCTCAAACTTATAAGCCTGCTGCAGGAAAAATAAATTCTGGTCAAACAATTATTTGTAAATATGGTTGTTCTGACGGAATTTGCATGTCTGTTAATGACCCAAACGCAATAATCCCTCAACTTGAAAATGGTTGGACTCCTTGGTATAATTTAGATGATTCAAGTGATGGTTCTGATATAGAATATCATAGTGGTTGGAATGTTCTTCCTGATGATTGTTCTAAGATTATTGATATTGAATGTCAAACAGCGTCGGGAATAGACTATCATCAAACTGGAGAAGTTGTTAGTTGTGATTATAGAACAGGACTTTATTGTAAAGCAGTAAATCAGCAAAATGGCGTATGTGTTAATGATTATAAAATTAGGTATAAATGTCAAGTTTCAACTGATACTTCTAGTGAGGGTACAGAAAGTTCTGAAGAATCTCAAACAACTCAAGGACAGCAAGAGCAAGAACAACAAAGTGTTGAATCTCAACAACAAGATTCTTCAAATTTCAATATTATTTCTTCTCAAGGTTTTACAGATTTTCTTAAAAATAGATTTTTAAAAAAATGGAGCGTATCTCAATAATAAAGTAAGTTATTTAAATTAATTTTACTTTTTTAAATCATGGGGAAAATTTTAGGGGTGTTAAGTTTAAAGGGAGGTGTTGGAAAAACTTCAAGTGTATTAGCAATTGGTTCTTGCTTGGCTGAATCTGGAAAAAAAGTTCTTTTAATTGATTGCAATTTTTCAGCTCCTAATTTAGGAATTTGTTTGAATGTAATAAATCCAGAAAAAACAATTCATCATGTTTTAAATAATAATTCGTCGATAAATGATGCAATTCATTCTTTAGGAAATTTTGATTTAATTCCTGCTTCTGTTTTCAATGAACCTTTAATAAATCCTTTAAAATTAAAAGACCATTTGAAATTTGTTAAATCCAAATATGATTTTATTATTTTAGATTCATCACCGTCGTTGAATGAAGAAACCTTGTCTGTTATGCTTGCTTCAGATGAACTTTTTGTTATCACAACTCCAGATTATCCGACGCTGAGCATGACTCTAAAGGCAATAAAAACTGCAAAAAACCGAGGGATAAATATTACTGGGCTTATTTTAAATAAAGTGTATAATAAATCCTTTGAGTTAAGTTTAGAAAGCATTGAGAGAACAGCTGAAATTCCTGTTCTTGCTGTTATTCCTCATGATGCTTATTTTAACAAAGCAATTTTTAATTTTGTTCCATATACTTTGCAAAATCCATCTTCAAGAGGTTCTGTTGAATATAAAAAATTAGCTGGGATTTTGACTGGAGAAAAATATGAGCCTAAAACTTTTTTAAGATATTTTAAGAGAATTACTCCTAAAAAGCAAGATATCAATAGGGAAATATACTATGAGACAATGTTTAAATGATGATGTTTTTTGAATCTACTACAATTGTTGTTTTTCTATTAAGGTCTTGTGGAAGCATAATCAATGCTTTTTCTCCATGATCTTCAATCAAAACAATTTCCAAATACCCCTTTTTGTTAAAAAACTTTTTTTCAATCACACCTGAATGGACTTTTCCGTTTGAAAGAGGAATCATAACAAGACACTCATCTTCAAACTCTGCCTCTTTTGTTTGACATTTGAGGTAAGTCTTTTTCATAGTCTTTTAAGATTGAAATTCTTTATATGAATTCACGAGCATTTTAAGATAGTACTGAGATAGGAGCATTTTAAAGTTAAAATTGTAGTTTATTATTAAGAAGTTATTTATTTCAGCGTTATATTTAAATATGTGTATGACTTTTATTTTTTATGGCAGAAAAACAAATAGGTGTTGTATCAAATTATTTTGAACATGTTGGAGTTGTTGCAATAAAATTAAAATCTGGTTTAAAAGTCGGAGACATGATTCGAATTGTTGGAGGAGACACTGATTTAGAGCAAGTTGTAGAAAGTATGCAAATTCATAATAAATCTATAAAAGAAGCAAAAAAAGGCGATGATGTTGGAATTAAGATTTCTGAAAAAGTTAGAAAAGGTTACAAAGTTTATAAATTGTGATTGAATATATACTTTTAATTAAATAAATCTTTAAAAAGTTGTTAATTTGTTTTTGATTTATGGAAAATTTAAATTTCTATTTTACAGGACCTTTAGAAGGAGGTCATTATAAATATCCTGATACATATAAATTGGATCAAAGTTTTCTTAAAAAGAATCTTGTAAATAAGTTAAATAACCCAAATTTAATAGAATCCAATTATCAGGAAATTGCAGAACATCTTAAACCTTTTTATCAAAGAGGAAGGATAAATTTGAAAACAGATGTTTCGGGAATAATTATTCCTATTTGTCATGGAGATATTTCAGATTATTTTCACATAGCAGTTTCTATATCAGGAGCATTTAGAGAAGATTTAGAAAAAATTTGGAAAGCAAATGGAATTTTTGAAGAGCATCCTAAAGATGAAAATATTCTAAAATTAAGAGCAAATTTGACTTATAATTTTATGAAAAACGTTTTTGGTATTCCTGTTTTTAAATTATATGAGCATCTTCCAGGATATAGAAAAGTGCCTTTTCCAAAGGGAAGAGAAAACATGTCTCTTCAGGAAAGAATTGATTGTGTTGAAATTGCTTTTGATTCTTGGGTTAAAGAGAATTTTGAAAAGAAATTATAATTTAATTTCTATATCTTCCACGCTTTTCAATTGCTTTTAATCTTTCAAAAATTTTTTTAGATTCACTTGGATTTATTGAGGAATATGCTTTTTCAAATTCTTTGAATAAAATTTCCCAGTTTGAAAAGTGTTTTGCTTCTAAAGCTTGTTTTAACAAATGAACATCAATTCCTTTGTCTTCTATTTTTCCGTTTTGAAATCCTAATCCAAAGTCAATAAAATAAACTTTTTTTTCTTTTTGCACGTAAATCATATTGCTTGTTGTCAAGTCTCCATGAATTATTCCATTTTCGTGCATTTTTGCAACATCTTTTCCAATTATATTCATAATAGATTTTTGTTCTTTTAATGAAAAGTCTTCTAAACTTGAAGAAAGTTTTTTTCCGTTAATAAAAGGCATTATTATTTTGTTGAATTCTTTTGAATTTTTTGGTTTTGGAACAGAAATTATTTTGCTTGTTTTTTCAAGAATTTTTTCTTCTGCTTTTGTTCTTTGTTTGATTATTTTTTTATCTAATTCTGGAATTCTATAAGCTTTTGAAATTCTGTCTTTTATAACTGAATTGTTTTTTTTGTCAAGATAAATTATTGCTTCTGCTCCTTGCCCTATTATTTTCATTTTATTTTTTAATTTATTTTCCAATTATCTTTTTTTCTTCTATAAATAAAAGTCCAAGGCTTATTAAAACTCCTATATCAACTACTAAACAATATTTGCAAATTGCTTTTAATACAGCAAATTGAATAACTAGAAAATATATTGCAAAAATACTTCCAACGATTATTCCAAAATTAAGCAATCTTTTTTGATATTTTTTTGATTTTCTTAGTTCAAGAATTGCTAATATTGAAAGAATTGGAAATGCAATCAAACCCAAATGAGCATTTTTTATTCCAAATGTGCTTTCATATTTTGATGTTTGAACTATTGTACAACTTCCATTATTTCCGTCGATTCCTTGTCCACATGCTTGATCTAAAGGTACAAATGAAAGAACAATTGACATTGCTGTTGCAATAATCATGATTGCTAAAATGATTAAGTATTTTGTTCTGTTACGCATTTTAATTTAATGGGAATTTGGTATAAAAGGGTTTTGGGGAAACTAGGGAAATGGGGGATTTTAAGGTTGGAAAAATTGTATAATATCGTAAGATAAAAAATGGCTTTTTGTCAGGGATTTCACGACTCAACTGAGAGTGCAAATATTTTAATTAAAGGTCTTGATATTTGTTATAACTTCATTAGAAACTATTTAACATTAAATAAAATTCCGTCGTAATTAGTAATTGATTAATTTAAGCCAACTAAATAATCACAATTGCAACGAGAGATAATGTTTATATTTTCTTCATTTAAACTATTTGTATTTAAGAGATTAATACTTGTAGATTTTATGCTACAATTAACTGATTTAAGTTTAGATAAACCAATAAATTCTGTTCTATTATAAAATGCAGAAATACAATCGTCTTCATTAAAAAAATAAGTAAAATCGGGATTGCTATTGAGCAAAGAAAATTCATCAACGGTAAAGTCAGAATTTATTAAACTACTACTTAAATCTTCTTTGTTGTTATTAGAAAAGATAATATAACCCAGGATAAATCCTATAATAAGACCAATAATCATTCCTATTATTGACCATTTTTTCTTCATCATTTTGCAAAGACAATATTCCTTAAAAACTTGCCGATTTACTTTTTGGTTTTATGGGAGATTAATTTTGATTTAATTTTAAACCAATTCATTAAATGTTTTATTCTTTTTGAAAATTTGTAATAACCAATTAACCACAATATTAAAGAAACCATTATTAGCATTTCCCCCCATTTTTTATATTCCATAATTTTTATTTGGAATTTTCTTTCATCATCCCCTAAGTTATTTTGATAATTCATTATAAATTGACTATATGAATCATTTTCATTTATTGTAAATTTTCCAGAATTTGATACTTGGAAAAATAAATCTTCCATCATTTTTTCAGTTTGTTTTAAATTATTATGATAAATTCCAGATGTGGCAAACATAAAACCTGCTAAGATGATTAATATTTGTGCTAAAACAAACCAACTTTTTGCTTCTTCTATTTTTAATTGCACTTCTTCTTCCATCCATTTCACCTTCCAAAGCCTTTCATCATTTTCTTTTTTCCGAATTTTTTCATCAGTTTTTGCATTGATTTTTGTGACATTTGTCCTGAACTCAAATCTTCTATTCCTGACGAATCTTTGATAAAACTTTGAAGCATTTCATATTGTTTTAATAAACTTCTGACGTCGCTGTTATTCACACCTGCACCTTTTGCAATTCTTGAAATTCTAGAAGTTTGTTTTGAAAGTAATTCTGGATTTTCTTTTTCTTCATTTGTTAAAGATTTAATTATGTGTTCCCATTTCTGAATTTTTTCTTCTTGAGCACCAAGTTTTTCGTCAGAGATTTTTAATTTTCCCATTCCAGGAATCATGGATTTTATTTTATCAAATCCACCTAAAGAATTCATTGATTTAACTTGTTCAATAACATCTTCAAGAGATAATTTTCCTTCTTCTAATTTTTTTTGAATTTTTTCATTTTTCTTTTCATCTGTAACTGATTTTATTTTTTCAATTAATGTTTCTAAATCTCCCATTCCCAAAAGTCTAGATAAAAAACTTTCTGGATTGAATTCTTCTAAATCATTTATTTTTTCACCTGTTGTTATAAAATAAACTCCTGCGTGAACTTCTGAGCACGCTGTTAGAGCTCCACCACCTTTTGCAGTAGAATCCATTCTTGTAATTATTACTCCAGAAATTTTTAAAGCATCTTGAAATTCTTTTGCTTGTTTTTTTGCTGCTTGACCGACGTCTGCAGGCATTACTAAAATTGTTTCAGTGGGTTTTATTTCAGAACCCAAATCTTTTATTTCTTTTACTAAATCTTTATCCAAAGTGTGTCTTCCAGCTGTGTCAATCAAAACTAAATCAAATTTTTCTAATTCTTTTTTGAATTTTTTGTAAGTTTTTATTGCATCATTTTCTTTTAAATCAACAAATACTTTGAGATTGTTTTGTTCTGCTAATTGCATTAATTGTTCTTTTGCAGCTGGACGATGAACATCTAAACCAACCAACGCAACTTTTTTTCCTCTTTTTTGGTAGTAGTTTCCAAGTTTTGCAATTGTTGTTGTTTTTCCTGCACCATACAATCCTAAAAGCATAATTTTTGATTGCTCTTTTGCATTGAATTCTATTTTTTTATTTTTTCCAAGAATTTCAATTAATTCATCGTGGAGGACTTTTATTAAATGCTCTTTTTTTTCAATTCCTTTTATTCTTTCATCAAAAGCGATTTTCTTAAGTTTGTCAGAAATTTCCTTGACTAAAAGAATTTCAACATCTGCTTCAATCAATGCTCTTTGAAGGTCTTTGATTATGTTATCTACTAAATTTTTATCAAGAAGTATGGCGTTTGCTATCTTGTCTTGAAATCTTTTCAATGCTTGTCCGAGTTTCTCAAGTACCATGTTTTAAGAAGTCTTTTAAGGGTTAATAAATTTTGGGTTTTAGGAGAATTTAGAAAGAATTAAGTCATCTTAATTTCTGGAATTCCAAGTTCTTTATTTTCATAATGTATAAAAGTAATATTTGTTTGAAATTTTTTATCTTGGTTATTTTCAGTTGGGTAAGAATATTCACAAATTAAAGTTACTTCATAATCTCCAGTCATTTGCTGCTGATTAGCAGGGAATATATTTATTATTTGTATCACCTTGCTATTTGATGAAATATAGTTCATACTTTTATATCCTTCATATTTTTGTGAATTATTTGAAATTTTTATAGCCGTTATTTTTAGGTAATTTATTTTTGCAAGAGTTTCACCTTTATTTTCAATTATTAATTCATAGGTATATGTATCAGTTTTAGTTAAAGAATCCATAACTAAGTAAGGTCGTGTTCTAATTTCAAATTCTGTTTGAGCACGATTATTTCCTATTATTTGAAAAGATGTTGTAATCACTAAAGCAATAAATGTAATTATTACAAGAATGATGTTTAAATATTTTTTTTTCATTTTTTATAATCCTAATTTTTCTACAAACTTTTTTTTATTGAATTTTTCTAATTTATCATATTCTTGTCCTGTTCCTAAGAATAAAATTGGTTTTTTTGTTGTATAACCAACGCTTAATGCAGTTCCGCCTTTTTCATCAATGTCTGCTTTACTCAAGATAATTGCATCAATTCCAATTGTTTCGTTAAATGCTTTTACTTGTTCTGTTGAATCATTTCCTGTTATTGATTCTCCGACAAAAATTGTCAATGCTGGCTTGCAAACTTTTTTTACTTTTTCCATTTCTCTTAAAAGATTTTTGGCTGTGTGCATTCTTCCAGCTGTGTCAATTAGCACAACATCAATTAAATTTTTTTCAGCAATTTTAATTGTTTCAAAACCAACAGAAGCAGGATCACTTCCATATTCATGTGAAATTACTTTTACATTAAGTTTTTCTCCGTGCTTTTTTAATTGTTCTATAGAAGCTGCTCTGAATGTATCTCCTGCAGCAATTATTGAAGATAAATTATTTTTTTTAAACAAATTAATTAATTTTGCAATTGTTGTTGTTTTTCCTGTTCCGTTTATTCCACAAAACAAAATAACATAAGGTCTTTTGTAATCTTTTTTATATTCTTTTATTTTTTCAACCAAATCAAAAGGTTCAATAAGAACGTGTTCAATTGTTTCTTTTAAAGATTCTGTAATTGTTTCTTGTATTTCTTTTTTAGAAATTTCTTCTCCGACAATATACTTTTTTAAATCTGAAATAATTTTTTCAGCGACTTCTAATGCTACATTATTTTCAAGAAGAATCATTTCAAGTTCTTCTGCATATTCTGAAAATTTTTCTTCTGTAATTATTCTTTTTGAAGAAGTTAATCTTTTCAAAAAAGATTCTCTTTTTGTTTCTTCAACAATTTCTTCTATTTTTTCTTCATTAATTTCTTCTTGTTCTGGTTTTGCCTTTACTTTTTTTAAACTCTTGAAAAAACTTTTTTTTTCAGGTTTTTCTTGTTTTGTTTCTTCTTGTTCTAACTCTTCTGGTTTTTCTTTAGAAACCTTATTTACCCAAGATTTTAGTTTATCCTTTAGTTTTCCAAACATAAAAATAATAGAAAATTAAGGTTTAAGAGTTTAGTGGTTTTAGCATTTAACATGGTTTTACACAATTTTAAGTGACACTAAATTTTTATAAAAGAAAGAGATTTTAAATGTTTATGAGGGGTGTGTTAATTATCATCGATGGGTTAGGGGATTTGGATAACAAAGCCTTGGATGGAAAAACCTGCTTGGAATCTGCAAATATTCCTAACTTAAATTTTTTAGCAAGTTATGGTGAATTAGGTTTAATGTATCCTGTTAAGCAAAATTTTATTCCTGAATCTGATGAAGCAATTGTTTCTATTTTTGGAAATAAATTAATTGATAGTACAAGAGGACAATTAGAAGCTATTGGTTCTGGACTTGAATTAAAACGTGGTGACTTGGCTTTGAGAGTTAATTTCGCAACTATTGATTCATTTGAAAGAGGGAATATTTTGGATAGAAGGGCTGGAAGAACATTGACAACTTCTGAGGCAAAAGAACTTTCTGATGCACTGAATAAAATTAAACTTTCGTGCAAATTTGAATTTGTTTCAACAATACAGCATCGGGCTGCACTTGTTTTAAGAGGTGGTTTTTCAGACAACATTTCAGTTAATGATTTGACTTACACAAAAGGAATTTCTGGAGAGCCTGAAAAAATTTCTTTTTTTAAGCCATTAGACGACGATGAAAATTCAGAATATACTGCAAATATTTTAAATGAATTTTTGAAACAAGCTTATCTTGTTTTGAAAGATCATCCTGTAAATGTTAAGAGAAAAGAAAGTGGTTTGCTTCCTGCAAATTATCTTTTAATGAGGGGAGCTGGAATTGAAAAGCCAAAATTAAAGCAATATAAAAAATGGGTTTCTGCAAATTATATGCCTCTTGAAATTGGATTTTCAAAAGTTTCTGGAATGAAGAATTTTTCTTTTAATTATCCTAAATTAAAAAATTTGGATTGTTACAAGAATTTGTATGAAGGATTAAGAAAAGCTTGCAAATTTTCTGTTAAATTTTTAAAAAGAAATTATAAAAAAGCAGATTATGCATACATTCATTTGAAAGAAGTTGATGTTCCGGGACATGATAACAAGCCAATTGAGAAAAAAGAAATGCTAGAATACATTGATAAAACTTTTTTTAAATTTTTAAAAGGTTTTGCAATTTCTAAGAAAATAAATATTGTTGTTACAGGAGACCATTCTACTCCGTGCAAATTAAAAAATCATTCTGCAGATCCTGTTCCTGTTTTGTTTTTTAATAATTCTGAGTTCAAAGAAAAAAAGTTTAATGAAAAAGAAGCTGAAAATGGAAGTTTGGGAAAGTTTTTAGGAAAAGATTTGTTCAAAAAAGTTGAGTTTAAGTAAAAAATTGTTACTAATTGTTCTTAACAAAGAGTTTTAATAAGCTTTTTAAACATTAATTTTATTTAATTTTCATGGTAAAGCATCTTGATTTTAAACGAAAAGAAATAATCCCTCAAGGAGCAACAATAATAACCTTAGATGCAGAACCTGCTTTAGGTTTTGCTCCAATTGAAGTTTATAATTCAGCAAGAGAAAAATTAATTAAAGATTTTAAAGAAAATGAAAGAGCAATTAAGTCTTTAACTTATGGAATTAATTTTGAAACTTTAAAAGGTTCTCAATTTTTCTGGAATAATTATTTGAATAATTTCTTAAAAGAACAAGGAATAAATGGAAGAATTATGAATTTAAATGATTTAGGAAAAATTTATGCTTTAGATAAAAATTTTTTTAGTGAACATTATTCTGATACAATAAATTTATGTTTAAGAAGTGAAGAAATTGGTTGGGAAAATAATAAGCATATTTTAGAAAATTTAGTTAAACAAGTTAAATCAAGAGAAAAAAGTTTTTCTCCAAAAAATCCTTTAATTATTTCTAATTTTGATTTAATAAATGATAATAATTCAAATAATTTTTATGGACTTTTATTAAAACTTAGAAAAGATTCAATTCTTGAAAATGATGAAAGATTTGGTTATGGAAATAGCAAAATTCAATTCAAAAATGAATTAGGAAATAGTGAAAAAACTCTTCATACAAAAGAAAAAGATTTGTCGAGAGTTTTTGCGGGTAATAGTCTGAATGTGAAGTCTAACATTGACACTTTGCATGGTTCCAATGATTATGGCTGGGTGGTTTTTGTGAGGGATGTTGAAGAAATTAAAAAATTGTAATTTGAAATAATTTTTAATTCTATTTAAGTATCACAATTCTTAAAAACAAGAGATTTTTTGTTTTTAGATGATAACTTACAAGGAGATTTATGATGCGGCAAAAAAAGAGAGATATTCTGAAAGTCTTCAACCAATATCAAAAAGTTTTGTTAAAGATGTTGAAAAATATTTAAAAGAAAAAAAAGAAGTAGCTTCGAAAGATAATGATGTTTTTTCTGATAGTCTTTTAAAAACAAAGAAGCAATTGGAAAATGCCTTGACTTTATTTCAAGAACTTTTAAGAAGGAGAAGAAAAAAAATCTTGAATTTGGTTTTAATTGCTTCTGAAACAGGCATTTCAAAGCAAGATTTTGAAAATATGTTGCAAATGGAGAAAGATCTTTTTGAAGAAGTTGTTAAAACTTTGGAGAAGTCTGATAAAAAATTAAATAGATTTATGAATGGGGATAAACAAACTGAAGAATCTCAACAAAATGAAATGGTTTTATTTTTAGAAAGTACAGAAGAATTTGCAGATCTTGAAGGTGAAAAAATGGGGCCTTTTGAAAAAGGGCAAATTGCAAACATTCCAAAAGAAATAGTAAAAATTCTTTTATCTGATGGAAAAATTCAAATTGTTTAGAAAGATATAATTTTAGAATTTTTTTGTGATTTTTACATTACATACATAATAAGTATTATTACATAAATAATAAGTTTTATAAGTATTATTACATACATAATAAGTATGAGAAGGGCTTATTCACCAGAGATAGCTATAGCAGAATTAAAAAAAAGAATAGCTCTTGCAAAATCACATAAAGAAAAAATTCAAAATTATCTTTCTCGTGTTGAAGAAAAATATTCATCAGGGCATCTTTCTTATGAAGAATATCATGCAGCAATAAGAAAAGAAATTCATAAAAAAACTCCAAATTCTTGGATTCATTATTATAATTCGTACATTCATGAATGTGAAAGACATTTAAAGCATCACAATAAAAAACTTTTAAAAAAAGAAATATTAACCATATCTGCTTCTTTATTTTTTGTTTTAATTTTTGTTTCTGTATTTTTTCTAAGTCCGAATTTTGTAGGGTTCATCACTAAAGATTATTCTGTTCAAGATTTTTCTGATAATGTTAATTTGAATTTTACACAAAACACAAATTATACTTTGGAAATTCAAAACTCAGAAATTTTAAAATATGTAAATGTTGATGGTTCTTTTTATGGAAATGGAAGTTTTAAGATTTACTTGAACGAATATTTAATTTATGAAAGTTCTTCATCTAAAAGTTCAGAAATTACTGGAAATTCTATATCTGATTTTGGTATGACTGGAAAATCTATAGAAGAAAATTACTCAATTGAAATTGAAGAACTAAATGAAAGTTTTAATTTAGAAATTAATTCAAGCAATTTATCAAATTCAGAAGAATTAAATGGGACTTCTCAAGTGAACTTAAGCCCTTCTCAAGAGAAGTCTCTATCTTTTGAAAATGAAAATAATTTTGAAAGCTTCAATTTTAACAATGTTTGTGAAGAAACTTGTGACTTGGAAGAATTTAATTTGAATTTTTCTTCTTATGAAATTAAAATTGAAATTTCTAATGGAACATTAAATTTGAAATCGATAAATTATGGGGTTTTTTTTCATGAAAAAGAAAATTTTACAGAGCCTAAAGAGGCAAATATAAAAAATATTACCTTAGTTCAAGGAGAGGCTGTTTTAGGACAACCTGTTGTTTGGAAAAAAAATGTTGAATTAGAAAATTTTGGAGAAATAAATATATCTATTCCAAAAAACGCAGAAAACGTCGTTGTAAAACAATCAGAAACACAGAAAGAAGTTAATGCAAATATTATTGAGCCAATTGAAAATAAAGTAGTAAAATCTATTACTGGAAATTTTGTTGAAGAACAAATTGAAGGAGAGAGTTATTTAAAAGTTGAAATTAAAGAAAAAGATTCTTTAAAATATGAAATTAAGTATGAAACTCCTGCTCCTTACTCTATTGAAGAAAATTTATCAAATGGAAAAAAAATTAAAATTGTCGGGCCTGATGAAATTCATTATGAAAATGTTTTGGCTTTTACAAACTTAGATGAAAATTTAAATTTAAAAAATCCTTCAAAAATTAAAATATTTTGGGTTGAAAATTTAACATATCTTGAGGTAAAATCTGTTCAGGATAAAGACAATAATGGAATTTATGATTATGTTGAATGGAATATTCCTCATTTGAGCAATCAAACTTTTGAAATTATTGTGATAACAAAAGCAGAACACTTAGATACTGAAAGGAATTTTTTTTCAGATATTTATAATGAAGTTTATAAATTAGATAATATATGGAGCGAAGAAATATCAGATAATGAATATGTTCGAGTAACTTTTGAAAAAAATTTAACTTCTATTAATGATATTACAATTTTTCCAAGGATAGTTTCTGGAAATCCTGAAATTGAAGTATATGAAAAAGATAAAGATGATTTAATTGTAAAGTTTTCTGATTTAATTTCAAATGATTATAATAAAGTTTTATTGACTAATCTCGAAAAAGAACAGAATACTTTTGATTTAAAAATTGTTGACGGAAGTGTTCAGTTTGATTATATTGTCGACCCTGTTTCAAACTATAATTTTTCTTGGTATACTACAAATGTTGCATATTGGGCTTCTCCAGCAGGTTCTTCTAGATTTACTGCTGGGACTCAAGCAACATCTGCACAATATGTAAATATGAGTTCAAATGATGCCCAATATGCTATTGTTCAAACCGATGATAGGAATGATGAACCTTTTTGGAGATTTAATATTACATTGAATGAAACAAGAACAGCAATAACTTGGATAAATGTTTCTTTTAAGGGTTATGAAAATGCAAGTGAATTAGCAGGATTTTATATTTATAATTTTACTTCTTCAGCTTGGATTTATGTAGGAAATATTGGTTCAGGAACAAATACTGTTTCAACTGTGAATTATACTGATTTAGTAGCCCAGCAAATTGTTAATCCAAATAATAATCAAGTTGTCGTGGTTGTTGAAGGAGCAAACTTTGATTTACTTGATGGAGATAGTGTTTTTGTTGATTCTGTTATACTTTTGGTTGGTTCAAGTGATACAGTTTATCCACAATTTTCAAATTATACTGAAACACCGACGAATGCATCAAATTATTCTTATGAACAGATATATTCAATTAATTCTACAATTGTAAATACTAACGGAACTGTTTGGTTAGAATTTAATGGAGTAAATTATTCTGCAACAAATTTAAGTGTAAATAATTTTGGAGTTTATCTAACAAATGGATTATCTGCAGGAAGTTATAGCTATATTTGGTGGGCTTATGGAAATGGAACAAATAATAATCTTAACAGTTCTCAATCAAGAGATTATTATGTCAATAAAACTTCTTTAACTGCAACTTTAACAAATGATAAAACCTGGACAAGAGATTATGATGGGACTCCAAATGTACTTGGAATTTCTGAATCAAACAATGGTGATGGAGATGTAATTTATAAAATTTATAGAGATGGAATTGATAAAGGAAATTCTGATTCTATTTCTTCTGCTGGAACTTATTCTTTAGTATTGAATTCAACTGGTGGAACAAATTATTCATCTTTTCCAAGTTTGAATTCCAACACTTTAATAATTAATCCAATTCAATCAAGTGTAAATTTAACATTAAATAGTTCTGAATTTAATGCAACGATTGAATCTGGAACTTTAATTAATTTGAATTGTTCAATTCTCAACGGAGATTCTAATTCTTATATTTCGTTATACAATAATGGAACTTTAATTAATAATGGCACATCACCTATTGGAAATTATACACTTTTTGATAGCGAAGGTTTGTATAACATAACTTGTGTTTATCAACCTAGTCAAAATTATACTTCTAATTCTTCAATTTTTTGGATTAATGTAACTGCTTCTTCTAATTCTCTACCACAAATAATTAATGTTTTTAATGAGAGCATGACAGATGTTTCTTCTGGTCCTAATGAAGGCCCATTCTCGACGTCAGTTATAATTAATTTTAGTGTTTATGATGCAAATGGTAATGCAAACATAAATGATTCTAGTGCTAAAATTAATTTTACAAAAACAGGTGAAACAACAAGAGAAAATTTAACTTGTACTGAATATTGGAGTTCTGGAAATTATGCAAATTATACTTGTAATGTTATAATGTGGTGGTGGGATGGAGCAGGGCTTTGGAATATAACTGCTTACATTTCAGATATTAATAGCAATTCTGGAATAAATGATTCTCAGAAATTTTCTGTTGGAACAACAGCTGGTTT
>Ga0172379_10001787_pt1 | contig 41030 bp, 44 predicted proteins | sample GrowelOW334metaG_FD_119756 | JGI IMG/M metagenome (GOLD analysis project Ga0172379, IMG submission 119756) | Groundwater microbial communities from an aquifer near a municipal landfill in Southern Ontario, Canada - Groundwater well OW334 metaG | ecosystem: Environmental > Aquatic > Deep... | reverse complement strand
TCTTCTGTTTCGCCATGCCTTGTAATGATAAGCCTCATGTGGATTGATTAAATGCAAGTAAATATTATTTTATTTTCTCGCCTCTGCAATAAGTTTTTTGAATTGATTGTAATAAGGAGTTAGTTCTTCTTGGCAGATGGGTAAAGAAAGAATGCTGAATTTCTCATCCATTTTTTTCTCCACTTGAGTGAGAATATTATCGGTGGATTCGTCTCTTCTACCAAACAAAATGAATGCTGACAAAATCCCTCTAGGATGGAGAAATCTGTAGCAGTCAGCGTTTGCGCATATCTCTGCTTCTAGGAAAAAATAGTCGGCTGTGCCATGATGTTGTTCAATACAGGCGATTATCTTTTTCAATTTTTCTGGCTCTATTTCAAAGTCTTGAAGAAATTTTTGTGCCGCTTGAGAACTTCTGGTGACGTGTTCTTGAATTTTTCATTCGGAAACGCATTCCCCTATTTTGAGGTCCATAAGTATGGTTCCGACCATAACGATGTCTTTATCTGCGCCGAGTTTCTCTGCCAGCATTTGTCATTTTTGGTTGGCTATTTCAAAATGTTCCAATTTGGGCGTGCCGTATTGTTTGATTTCGTTGAGGGCATATTCTTTGGCTTTGGTGATGATGTCTTGCATGGGTCGTGGTGAATTTAAAGTTTATTTCTTATTAATTATTACGTCAGAGACTTCCATATTCTTTGGTAATTGAGCCAAAGAGCATACGAACTTGGCAACTTCACTAGCATCCAATAATGTTCAGGTTACTTTTCCTGTCATCTTGCTGATGATGGTTTCTCTGCCGTTAGGGCCGAGATTTGAGTCCGTATTCATTCCTCCTGGATGGACGCCAATTACTCTGCAAGCTGTGTTTTTGAGTTCTAGTCTTCGGTTTTCTATCAATCATCTTGTCGCCCATTTGCTTACGCTGTACATCGGCATAAATTCATTCCCTTTGTGAGCAATAGTTGCCCCGATAAATATCAGATCAGCTTTATTGTTTTTGATAAGGTCAGAAAGTTGGGAAAGGAGGTAGCCTTGTCCTGTAATGTTTACCTTGAATGTTTCTTCCGTGTGATCGTAGTCGATAGCGTCAAGTTTTTCTATATAGCCGATACCTGCACAAGAGATAATACAAGAAAAATCTGGATACTTTTCTTTGACCTGTTTTGCGGTCTTAGTAAGACTTTCTTTGCTTGTAAGGTCAGTCTCTATGTGAATTACATCAGCTTTGGGTTTGCTTCTAGAAAGTCAGATGACTTCGTATCATTTTGCTAGAAAGGTTTTGCAAAGCTGGAGTCATAGGCCATCGCTGGCGCCGGTGATGATGATTCTGCTCATGAGGGATGAGGTAAATGGGTAAATTATTTTGATATACTTTATAGTAAGCTTTTGCACTTAATCAAGTTCTTTCTTTCCAAGAAGTTTTTTAATGTATCTATTGGTGCTTTGCGGATAGATAGGAAGAATCTGCTTGAGTCTGGTCATATTTATGCCTGATGGATTGTCGATGCGTGCGGTGGGATGGAGATAGATATAATCGCACAAAGCTCTTTCCGGTGTAGCAATACGATAGTGTTCATGATCTCTGATGCCTATGGGATTATTGAGAATGTCGGATTTGATTTTGTAAAAGGCGTATGTTTTGTCGTTGATTTTATACGTGCGTGAATCGTTGGAGGCGCAGCTGATAGTATTGCCGTAGTACTGGAAAAAAATTCCTTCTTTGAAAAGTACGGTTTCACATGAGATGTAGGATTGAGGTTTGATTTTGCAGGCAAGTTCCATGGGGTCATAATTGGGTAATGCCCAAAAGCCTTGATATGGATTTTGCAAAATATCTCCTTTCTTTGCTCTATACAAAAAACTTTCCAAGCCTTTTTTGGTAGGGATGGCAAAAAGTTTTTGTAGTTCTTCTACTGAAAAGACTGTTTTGCCTGTCTTTATCAGAATTGCTATATTATTCATTTTGTCGTCTATAACACTTTAAAAGTGAAGTGTTTCTAACGATATTTGTCGTAAATGCAAGAGATTCTTCATTAACATATAATCAAAAGTGATTATATTTTGGTGATGAACGCGTAAACAAATCCCTCTCTATCTCCCTTTGTCAAGGGAGAAGCCTTGGCTCAAGTCACCCCTCCTTGACAAAGGAGGGGCCGGGGGTGGATTTGTCTTACCTCATCCCCTTCACAATTGCCTGCTCTAGCTTCTTCGGTTCGTCAGTGCCGATTCTATATCTTTTGCCATTTTTCAAAGTTATCTCTACTGCATCAAAACCAGAAACGTTGTAAATCACCGTCTTGGGCCAAAATTTTATTCTGATGCCCCGGCCGCATCGTCGCGGATTTCTTACGGTTTTGGCGGAAGTGATATCATGGAGTGAAAATTTTTTCTTGAAAATGCCATAGCCAAATTTGACATGGAGATATGTTGTATCGATGCGTACTTGCAGTGTCGTAAAGGACGTAAGGATAAACAATACTACTACCATTGTGCCCGTGGTGAGAAGATTATTCCCTGAGTCGACTGATGGTGCTTCGTTGGTAACGGTAATGTAGGTCCATGTGAAAAGCACTAGCACCGCTAGAGTTACGACAATCATCAGGTATCAGATTTGTGTGTGTTTGTAGTGCATGAGGGTGAGGTGAGAAAGTAAATTTATGCGGCTATTGCTAGTTGTGAATGTTTCTTGACCTTATATAATTTATTTATGTTTGCATTTCAAGCTGTATTCGTTATATGTTTGACAACAAAGTAAATCCTTGTATGTGGGGCTCCGTAGGTTCCTCGTAAATAGCATGCAGGGTTTTTGTTTTAAATTGTTTCTTCAAGTTTTTTCTTCAGCTCTTTCTTGTCGGGGAGGTAAAGTTTATATTGTTTTGCAAAAATCTGATTTTGTTCTTTGGGTAAAGTATATTCCACCACAAAGCTATGATCTTGTTTACAAAGAATGAGTCAGATTGTTGGATTTTCGGCTTTAGTCTTAATTTCACGATTATATCGATTGACATAGAGTTGCATTTGTCCGATGTCTTGAGGTATGAGCCTTCAAATTTTGAGATCGATAAGGACAAAACATTTCAATAAGCGATTGTAAAATACTAGGTCGATATACCGATGATCTGGTCAGTTACTGATTCTTTGTTGTCTGGATACAAAAGTAAATCCTTTACCAAGTTCAAGCAAAAATTTTCATAAATTGTCGATTATTGCTTTTTCCAATTTAGACTCACTATATTTTTCATTTTCGGATAATCATAAAAATTCAAGGAAATACGGACTTTTGAGTAGATCTTGTGGGTTTTCTAGAATTTGTCCTTTTTGAGCAAGTTTGCGAATTCATAGTTTATCTTTGCTCAATGCCAACCTTTCATACAAAGAGCTATCAATCTGACGGCTAAGTTCACGGACAGATCGATTATTCTCTTCGCATTCTATTTCATAAAATTTTCTTTCATTTTCATCTGTAACAGTCAGTAACTGAACAAAATGTGACCAGGTTAGTTTTTTAAATTTTGCAGACAGTGTCTGCAATTTTGGATACGTAGTATAAAAGAGCTTCATGTAGTACAGATTTCTCCATGAAAAGCCTCTTCCAAACTCTGTTTGCAAGTCTTTCCCCATTTTTTTGAGCAATTGATCACCATAGTCAGCTTTTGTTTTCCCTCATTGTTCATATTCTATGACTTGTTTTCAAATTGTTCGATATGTTTCCGTCAGGATTGAATTGACTTGTCTCATTACTTTGGTGCGGGCTTGTGCAAGTAATCCAGATATTGAAGAGATAAGGGATTGGTAGGTTTTTGCTTCAATTCTTTTGAACATTGGATGAGATGAAGGGGTAAAATATACCCGGTTCATATTCTTTTGATGTTTGTAAGTCAAAGAAAAAAGTAGGAAAAAAGTAGGAAAAATTTTCTTGCGCTTTTTTTCTACTTCAATCTTTTTAATAAAGTCATATCCAGAACTTCAAATCCCATGTTCTTGTAGAGCTTATAGGTGCTTTTGTTTTGAGCGAAAACTTCGAGTTTGAGGATTTGTACATGTTTGCTTTTAAAAAACTTTATCATTTTGTCCCAAAGCTGCGTACCGATCTTCTTGTTACGACTTTCTTCGCTCACAAACCGATCTTCGATACACCCTACAACAGATAATGTTCTGTCAGTATTTTTGCGCACTTCACCATAGATATACCCCAAAAGTCTATTATTTTCTTCATATACATAGAGAGCTTTTGAAGATGATTTTTCATTACAATACTCCTTAGCAATCTTGGAAATATAGGTATCGATATCTTTGTACTGCATAAAGTCGGACTGGATACCTTTCAAGACTTTCTTTTTATTATAGTCGATCATGAATTCTCTCAAGAGCTTCTTTAATTCAGAAAAATCGTCTTTTTTGATTTTACGAATCATGATTTTCTTAGATAAAATGGTAAATTGATCTCTAGGCGGTTAACCCCGACTGACTCGGGACGAGTTGCATTTGGAGGGAGATTATTCCACGCTTTCTAGCACTTCAATCAATCTCTCAATCATTTCATCTCCTTTTTCTATATCTTCTTTGGTGGTTAGTCTGTTTCTGAAGTCATCATTACAAAAAGCACTTAGTGAATCCATGAGTTCTTTTTTGACGGGAGCATATTTTTCGTCGGTGAGTATACAATAGCAGATATATTCTGTTCCGTGCACAATTCACCCAAATCGGTTTTTTCTTACTTTATATTTGTTATTTTCGGAAGTGCTATGTACTAATTGTTCGGGAATTTCTGAGCTCCGTGTCTGGGAGTCTCTGAGATCTTCAAGCATAAATGATTTTTTTTCTTGCAAGGTTTTCATGGAGGTTGAGGAGGTAAATGTTTATGTCTATCCGTTTCTATTTCTTCTTGTAATAATACTTCGGATCGGCGACGCCGAATTGCGGAACTTTGCCATATTTACAATGTCTGGTATTGTAGGTATAGCCTCGTTTTTTGCAATTGGTTTTGCAGTAATGACAGCCATCTCGTGAAGTATTTCATGGATGGGCGGAGGTGAAGGCTAAGGTGCCGAGGAAAGTTACACTTAGTAAGAGGGAGATGGAGAGAATTTTTTTCATGGAGATGGATTAAAAGTAAAATTTTTTGTCTGCGACGCTTTTCTTGTAACTTTCTGGCATTGCCCCAGAAAGTCACCAAAGAGGTCTAGTCGACCCTCAAATCTCGCCGTCAGGTGTATTTTGCACTTAAATTTTTTGTAGTGTTTGAAGTCTGGTGCAGTCCATATTCCGCTTAGGGATCAGACCCTTCGCTACGTTGTTTCTTGTTGTCGGTGTAAGCGGTGGCTCGGACAAGAGTGAGGTCGACGATGCTTAGAAGTTGAATCCTGCGGATTAGATAAATTATTCTCATTTTAGCAAACATTTACTTCTTCAATGCTCGATACAGCAAAACAATTGATATCAAAAGGCTTCCAGCAAAAATAGATTGTCATACATATCATATTACTAAACAAGTATTTTGCGCAATATCACGAGATGCCCCAAGGCGAGTCCTGCCACAACTATATGAATCAATAAGTAAATTATGTACTAATAAAGCAATTATTATAAATACAATAATTATTAGAATTTCTTTTCTGTTTCATCTTATAAAATTTTTTAATTTTTTTCGCATGGTTGCTTTTTAAAAAAATAAAATCTTTGATTGCATTTATCTATTTTTTCAGTCATTATTTACCTCATTTTTTTATTTTAATAATTTGCCAATTTTTCTAAATTTTTCAGATACCCCCACAATGGCCCTGATACCCCCGAAAGTTTGTTATATCTGCGATTAAATTTATATGTATCTAACGCTCTTTGAAAATCACTATATTGAATATCATCCAATATTGCGATTAACTCTGGCGATAAATAGTTTATTTGCGCATAAAGAAGATTAGAAATATATCTATCCGATTGAAAAAAATAATCAAAATACTCAAACCGATTGTTTGGTGTATAAGAAGGATTCCCACGAATTTCTTGAGCTTTTTGAGTTAATAATATGTCATCGCAGACAATTCTAAAATCTTCCCGTTCTGGTATCTTGTGTGGAACTGGTAACTTTTTTAATTTATATAAATCGTCTTTAATCAGTCGAACACTAACACCAAAACTTTTTAAACGTCTATGAATAATCGGATCAATTATTTTTGAAATTCTTTTTTGTTCGAGATAAACTACAAAAAAATAAAATATACTTGATGCGATTACTGAACTTAGTAAAGCAAAAGTTATTTCACCTATTTCTTGAGCTTTTGGAAAAATTGAATTTTGACGCATAAAATACAATTTATATAGAAAAATCCATAGTAAACTTATACTACTTAACCAAAAAACTATTTTATGGATTTTATTATCATGTTTTTCCATATTTTTTTTAGGAAAATAAAAATTATTTGATATTAATGACTTCGATTGCATCCTTTTCTCATACATAGATAATTTTTAATGATTTGATATATGTAAGATTTCGTCATTTTACTTCTGATGTGCTGGAGAGATATACTCCGATTGGAATCTCTTTCCCAATGTTATTGTTTAAATATTTCTCGGCATTAAAGTAAGTAAACTGATATGATGGAGTTCGATCTGTCGCTTCTACGGCTATGGGAACGGCGTTATTTAATGAAATATATCGTGTTGCTCAATCTCTGATTTCTGCGGCTGTTTTTGCTCCCAAAAGTCAATTTTTAGGGCTGTTTCAAACTCATCAATTTTGTTTTCTGTATACATCATAATGTCATCAATTCTCAAAATCTCACAAAAAGAATTTTAGACTAAAGAAATAACTTGTTGAATTTTCGTAATCATATTTGTTTTTGAAATCATTAGTAAAATTTATTTCTGCTACTAATTGTATATTATTAATCGGTTTATTAATTTTTATTTTAGGATAATCAGAAAGCTGTTTGTCTTGCTTATCCACAATTAATCAATTAGTTATAATTTTCTCATACTGAGAAATTTTTTGAAAATTATTTACACCTCAAGATGTTAAATTGCCTGTTTCAATAATTTCTCAAGTACTTGTTTTATTGACTGGCACTGTGACTCACATGAGAAGTATTAGCCCTAGAGCTCATAAAATTCATACTATGTCTATCTTTCTATCTGTTTTCATGTTCTTCGTTTTTAATATTTTAAAATATTTAGAATATGTTTTTGAACCATTGCACTACGTTTATTTTGTTTAATGGATCAACTAATGTGTTGTATATGTCTGCGAAAAATCCACATAAAACAAATATTCAAGCTCCAAGAATTAATAACCGACAGATTGCGTAAAAGATATTTCGTTTATTCTTATGTTTCTTTGAATGAATTATATATTCTCCAAGTCTATGCAGCCATTTAGAAACTTTTATTGCTAATAATGGTATTCAGAATCGGAAAATACCTACCTTAATGCATCAGGTTATCCAATCGCTTGTGGTAAAATCTATTCCTAATTTTCATATGTTATTCAAAAAAATTCAGAATAAAAAATATTCAATATATGTGACTATTCTACGATTTTTTAATAGTCTGCGTTCGATTTCTTCTAACTCTTTTTTTGATGTCATTTTGATGCCTATAAATAAATTACCCAATACTTCACTCCATTTCGAGTTCAACTAGTTTATTGAGTTCTCAAGCGTATTCAAGCGGTAACTTCTTCACCACACTAGAGAAGAAGCCGTTGACGATCATAGAGAGGGACTTCTTTTCGTCCAAGCCACGAGCCATAAAGTAAAATAATTCAGATTCGTTTATTTTTCATGCTGAAGCTTCATGAGCCACTACTCCGTCGGCGTTGTCGCATTGAATCAGCGGAATGGTGTTGGACACCGATTCGTCGTCAAAAAGTAATGCGTCACACTGCGTGTGATTGGTCGCATTGTCTGCGGATTTTTTGATGATGACTTGGCCGCGGTAGGTAGAAATGCCGCCGTCTTTGGAGATGGATTTGGAGACGATTTTGGAGGAGGTGTTTTTGCCGATGTGGATGACTTTGGAGCCGGTGTCTTGGTTTTGGCCTTTTCAAGCCACTGCTATCCCCAGCATATCTGTTTTGCTATTGTCTCATTTGAGTATGGAGCATGGATAGAGCATGGTGGTGCAAGAGCCGAGATTTCCGTTGACTCGTTCCATGTAGGCTCACTCCTCTACCAGGGCTCTTTTGGTATTGAGATTGTAGGTGTTGGTGGATCGGTTTTCTACTGAGGAATATTTCATCTTGGCGTTTTTGCCCACGTACACTTCCACGAGTCCTGCGTGCAGTGAGGCTTTGTCGTATTTGGGAGCGGAACATCATTCTATGTAGGAGCCTTCGGCGTCGTCTTCTATGATTATTAAGGTATGTTCAAATTGACCACCGGCGAAGGTATTCATGCGGAAATATGCCTGCAAAGGATCGGTGAGTTTGACGCCCTTGGGTACATAAATAAATGTTCCACCGCTCCGGACTGCGCCGTGAAGTGCGGCAAATGCGTGGTCGGTCGCAGGGACCAATCTCATAAAATGTTTCTTTACGATCTCGGGATATTTGCGAACGGCTTCCGGCATATCTTCAAAAATGATGCCGAGTTTGGATCGTTTTTCTTTGATCTGGTGATAGACATTGAGCGAGTCGTACTGCCCTCCCGCGCCTGCGAGGTATTTGCGTTCGGCTTCTGGGATGCCGAGTCTTTCAAATTTCTTTTTGATTTCTGGGTCGACGTCTTCTCGGTCGCTTGCGTAGCCGGTATTATCCTGATGGGGCTTGGCGTAGTAGACGATATCGTTGAGATTAAGTTTTTCTAAGCTTGGTCATCGTGTAGGGAGCTCCATTTTCTGAAATTGAGAAAAAGATTTGAGTCTGAGATCAAGCATCCGGTCTGGCTCGTTTTGGGCGGTGGAAATTGCCCTGACGGTCTGCTCGGTGAGGCCTTTGAGATAGAGCTCGTATTTTATATCGTCTGATGATTCGAGGGTTTGTTTGAGGGTCATGAAAAACGGGTAACGGTAAACGGAGAATGTATAGGGAAAATGACATAGAAAGAAAGACAAATCCCCGAGAAAATATAGCAAATCCTCCGTCCTCGTTTTATAAGGTATATTTTAAAAAGCAAATCCACCCTATCCCTCCTTTCTCAAGGAGGAGAAGCTTGCTGTCTAAAAAACCGTCCCCACTCATCTCATTTCCCTAGCTTTGTTGGACCGATAACAAGTAGTTAATTTATAAAATAGCCCCCTTGAGAAAGGGGGAGGCTGAGCCTGTGGCGAAGCAGGGGGATTTGTTTTTTTAATTTCTTGGATTTGTTTTCTCCTTCTACCTTCCCAACTCTTTTCTTCTTATTTCAATTTCTTTTTGAATATCAGAAATTACTTCATTGATATTTTTTGTCACTTCCTCGTTACTATATCTGATAATTTTAATTCATAAATGTCTGAGTTTTTCATCTCTTTGCGTATCGTATACTTCTTGTTCTTTGTGGATATCTCCATCGATTTCTATCCCCAACAAAAGCTTGGAACAGTAAAAATCTAGAATAAATGAATCTATCATTTTCTGCCTCAGAAACGTATATCACAATTTTTTATCACGAAGTCCTTCGTATCGAATTATCCTTTCAGTATCTGTTGGGTTTTTTCTATTTTCTCTTGCACGATCTCTATTGGCAGTATTGTATTGCACATGATTCATCTGGCTAAAATCCAGCATGTGAATTGATTATTTATAAAAATATCTTACCAAAAAAAGGGGATTTTTATTTTCTTCTCTTTGGGTTTGCTATCTAGGGACGCTTCTACTTTGCGGACGATGTCGTCCATGTGTTTTTCTAAAAATTGCTTTTCTTCTGGACTATGCATATGATCGCCTGCTTTGAACAATCATGTCTTGTATGTGATATGTTTTTCATCGGTGGCATAATATGTTTTATTGGACTTCAATAATTTATAGATATCAAGGGAAATATGTTTGATATAAAAATCTCTGAATTTTCGAAAGTCTCCTACATACCCTACTTTTTCCATTTCGTTTCTTTTGACTCCAAGTTCTTCACGAATTTCTCTCGGTCCGGTGATGTCTCTCGGAAGCACACCCTCCTCTTTCGCTCTAAGGAAGTCAGCTTCTTTTTCTTTTCCTTTGGCAAAATTGAGTCAGCGGAGATCGAGTATCTCTTGTAGAGAAATCTTTTGAAATTCGCTCATCAACCTCAGCCTTCTTGCCTCATCTTTTGTGTCTCCAAGCTTGATCGTAAAAAGTGCTTGTAGATCTTTTGCGTTTTTTGATTTCTCATAGGCTTGAGTATCGAGCACTATTCATCACACAGAATTGAGATGTCTGATTGCGAGTGCGTCTGGCTTGTGCATATATGAGGAATTTTCCATTTCACCGTAAGAAGTATAAAACACTGCGTATATATGTATATGCGTTCAAAAGTCAAACATTTCGAAAGTATGTTTTTTTTTATGGTTTCATATCCCTGCCTGGGGCAGGCAGGCTTCGACTATGCTCCCCGCAGAGTCCCGGGGCAAGCAGGATGACATGAGACAAAAAAAATGACAAAAAAGAAAAAGCCTCCCGACCGGTTCGGAAGACTCTCTCGACTTGATTATTGAGTACTGCACCGCTTCCGCGGCATAGCTCTTGCATCCAATCCTACTTAGGATTGGCGGTCGAGCTACGTTTAATCTTCTTGATCGCTTTCTTTTGAAAGTGTTTTTTGATCAAGAGATTTTGTTCTCTACTTCCTACATATTGTTTGATGCCGAGCTCACTAGCTATTTTTTCTCTATCGATTTCCCAGATATATCCTCGGTACTTGACCGCTTTGTGTACAGGGAGTTGATTGATAGATTTGAAGGTTTTGGCGTCTACACTTATCTCAGAAACTGATTCTGGAGCTTTTCTATCGGTGATCTGTATCTTGTTGAGCAAGAAATTTTTGATCAAAGAGTTTTGCTTCATAGTTCCTTTGTAATTTGTGATACCTACTTCATTAGCTAGACGAGTTCTGTCAGTCTTTCGATTGTATCACCATGCCGTTACCATGTGTGGTAAGGTGGCTTTCTTGAGACTTTTGAACTGTTCTAGAGTTTTGCTTACTACTTCCGTTTTTGATGCTTCCATGACTATGGGCGCAACAACTTTTTTTGGTGCAGTAATTTTTTTTGCAATTCTAGAAGGCTTGGACTTGAGGTCGACAAACATCTTGGTCACTCCTCAATTCTTTGCTTGTAGTACTTGGTCGGTATCCATAGCCAATAACGATACGCTATTCACCGGAGGATTGACGTGGCCAGCAAGCAATATGTTTGGTAGTAAAGATCACGCAATACTTAATACAAGTATCCGCATTGATCTCTTCATGCCTTTCTTTTGCTGTTAGAAAATAAAAAATTGTTCATTCGTTTTTTACTCGTTTTCTTAAAATCTAGATTTTAAAATGTTTCGATAAATCATTCTTTTCTTTTTATTTTCCAGCCACACTATAAATTTTTAGAATGTAAAGTCAATGAAAAAAATCTAGCTTGGCTAAAAGTGGTGAAATGGGTATTTTTGTGCTTGCTGTATGGCTTTTTAGACGGACTTTCCTGTTTGCCTGGCTAACAAATCCCTCCCCCAAAGGGTCCCCCTCCCTTTGTCAAGGGACACACATTGAACGCGTGCCGGTTGTCCTCCTTGACAAAGGAGGAGGGAGCGAAGCGGAAGGTGGATTTGTTAGCCAGAGTGGAGAAATTTTTTGGAAAAACCAATAGAAAAAAATAACGCTCCCCAGAAAAACGCCGCAATCTGAATTTAATTACTTCGCTAGATTGCCACACTGCGTTCGTAATGACAGCTGTTTTTACAACTTCTCAAATCCCTCCTTGGAAATTTGGGCAATGAGGGTGTGGTCTCAGGTCTTGATGACCTCGCCGTCTTGCATGACGTAGACCGTATCTATCGGCAGATGCTCTATGATTTTGAATATATGGGTGATGATGATAAATGAATTTTTCTTCTGATTGAGCGTACTGATGTGTTTCATGATGGTGGTAAATGCATCTACATCCAGTCCGCTATCTACCTCATCCAGAAAAATAAATCTAGGCTCGAGAAGCTTGATCTGAAGGATTTCCATCTTTCTCCTCTCCCCTCCTGAGAATCCTACATTGAGATCTCTTCGGAGAAATTCCTTATCGATAGCGAGTTCTGTAAGCAATGGTTCGATGATTTTTTTGAATTCGAGAAATGATGTTGTTTTGTTGTTCTTGGTATCATAGATGGATTTCATAAATTCAAAAACTTTCACTCCTTTGATTTCTGGGATGTGTTGAAAGGCTAAGAATATTCAAAGTTTTGCCCTCTCATCTGCGGGAAGATTTGTAATATCGATAAGCTTGTCGTCATGCTTAACGGATAACGGTAAGCGGGTAACATAGTTCTTGGGACGTGTAACGTGTACCGTTCAACGTGTAACGTGATATTTGGGGTTGCCCATGATGGTGGTTGCGAGTGAGGACTTTCCGGATCCATTCTTTCCGAGAATACAGTAATTCTTTCCTTCTTCGAAGGTCAGATTGATATTTTTGAGGATAGATTTCCCTTCTACTTCGACATTGAGATGTTCTATTTGAAGCATAATTCTAAATTTTAAATTTTAAATTCTAGATTAGAGTATACGGATACCTCTTGAAAAATCAATTTGTAAAAATTACTCTTTTCTCTTTTTTTTACTCAGGATTTTGTTAAATGTATGATGGTCGATGTTGTCCTCCTTTCTTAAAGGAGGGGGTACCCTTTAGGGGGGGATGATTTTTTGTAAGTTTCTTGATATAAATCCCTCTGTCCTGCGGACTTCTCCCTTTTAAGGGGGAGACAATTGTTTTTTGTCTTTTATATTTATGAAAAACATATGAAATACTCCTCTGCTCTCCTCAAAAAATTCATTTCTGTAAACGATACTCCAGAAAATATCGCAAAAAATCTGATTCTCAAAACGTGTGAGATCGAAGAAGTACATACCAGAATCTTGCCTGATGGTGTAGTGATCGGAAAGATTACTTCTTTTGCAAAACACCCAGAAGCTGACAAGCTCAATGTCTGTCAGGTCAACTGTGGAAGCAAAGGAAACTACGAAATCGTGTGTGGTGGTGAAAATGTCGCTGAAGGAATTTATGTTCCTGTGGCACTTCCCGACTGTTATTTGCCTGCTATCGACATCAAGATCGAGCCAAGAAAATTGAAGGGCATCGTCTCAAATGGAATGATTTGCAGCAAGGAAGAATTGGGTATCAAGGAAGATACAGACTTACATAATATCCGAAATTTAGGTGGAACGGATAACGGTGAAAGTAAAACGGTAAATGAAGAACGTAGCACGTTAACCGTTAACCGTTTTGCTCCTGACTTCGATGATATTACTGATGAAGATTTAGGTAAGCCATTAAAAGAGAAGTATCCGTGGTTAGAGGGTTATGTCCTTGAAGTAGATAGCAAATCATTGACCAATAGACCTGACTTGACCTGACATTTTGGCGCTGCTGTGGAACTCAATGCGATCTATGCGAATGCGGGTCGCGGGTCGAGGAACGCGGGGCACGATAATGTGAATCTTACTTTCAATAAAGTCACGGATCGATTTAAACAGTTTGCCACTACCAATATCATCGAAACACTCGATAATTCTGCCAAACTTGACAGAAAAGTCGTCGCCAAAACCGATGGTCTCAATAGCTATATCCTCTTGTGAATCACCAATGTGACTGTCGCTCAAAGCAGTTTCTTTGCAAGATTGCAAATGATCGATATGGGCGCACTCCCAAGAGCAAACTGGATTGATTTCTCAAATCTCTTTATGCTCATGACCGGTCAGCCTATTCACTTCTTTGATGCCGATAAGGTCGATGGAGATATCATCGTGAGAAATGCCAAAGAAGGCGAGGAATTTACTGATTTATTTGAAACGACTCATATCCTCAAAGAAACTGACATCGTCATCGCCGACAAGAAAAAAATCCTTGCATTGGCAGGAATTGTCTGAGGACTCGAAAGCGGTATTTCTGAATCTACAAAAAATATTCTCGTAGAGATAGCAAATTTTGATAGTGTTACGGTAAGGAAAACATGAACAAGACTTGGCTTGAGAACTGATGCAGAACTCAGATACGAAAAAAACATCAATCCTGTCTATAGTCTGTATTGTCTTTTGCTTTTTTTGGAAGAGATCACATATTATCAGAAAGATCTATGAAACTATGACTTGTGAGGACTTGATTATTATGCTTCCAAAGTTGTACTCAAAGACAGTAAGACTCCAAAAAAAGTAGCTATCAACTATCAGAAAATGTCAGAATTTATTTTTTGAAAATGCATAGAGGATCTTCCAGAAGACTGCCAAGATTTTGAAGCGCTTGCAAATTTATACCTCACCGGACTTGGATTTACGCTTGAGAAGAAGGGCGATCGAGTGGTGCCATTCTGGAGATCACCTGATGACATCAATATCACCGAAGATATCTATGAAGAAATTGCGAGAATTTATGGCTATGACAAAATCGACGCTCAACCACTTCTCTCTCCTATAGAAAATGCAGCATATACACCATATGTTGCGATGACAAGAAAACTCGAAGAACTTTTGGTAGAAAGATTTGGATTTGTACAGACAGAAACTTACCCATGGATATCAGAAAAAGTCGTTCGCGAGCTTGGATGAAATCCAGAAGATTTGTACATGCTACAAAATCCCGTCAATCCTGAAACCCCATATATGAGAGGTGATATGGTCTATGGACTACTCGCCAATGTAGCCAAAAATAGTAAGTTTTTTGATGAATGCAAAATATTTGATATAGGGAAAGTGCGACAAAAAGTACCTAGTGCCGAGTACCTAGTCCCTAGTACTTCACAACTAGGAACTAAGAACTGAGAACTAGGAACTGCGAAGCGTTTTGCATCTAGTTTTGTGAATGAAAGAACTGCGCTGGGTATGATGATGTATATTAAGAATATCTCTTCTCGAGATAAGGATCCTCTTTTGTACGCCAAAAATATACTTTCACAGCTCATTACTCATCTCGGCATTGATACGCCTTTGTGTTTGGAAAAAACCGACGAAGCAAGCTATCATCCCAAAAAACAAGCCATTATCAGGATCGCGGATCGCGAGACGGGGAACGAGAAGAAAATTTGATTTGTCGGAAGTCTGCATCCACTTATTTTGAAAGACTATAAAATACCAGAAAATGCTGGAGTTGTGTATATAACTTTTGATATCGATACAATTATTGCTTTGTTGAAAGACGCTGGCGAAAGACAGTATGCTTATGAAACACTCCAAGATCAGATAGTTTACAGAGATTTGTGTTTTGTTGTAGATGCAGAGAAAGATTTCGAAGGAATAGTGAACGCCGTAAAAAATGTAAAAAACGTAAAAAACATTGAAGTATTTGATGTCTATGCGGGTGCAAATCTTGGCGAAGGAAAAAAATCTCTTGCATTCAAGATGAAGATCATGGGTGATGCTGACGCGACTATGACTACCGAGCAGATTAATGAAGTGATGAATGCCGCTATCGCGGCTGGCGAAAACGCTGGTGGAAAATTAAGAAGCTAATGTATGTCATATCGGAATAATTTTCTATTTTTTTCTACCTCTATACGCAGCAATATCTTCATCACTCATATTATAATGAGATTCTCTTGTGTGTTTCACTCTTTTTTCCATTCAGTCGATAGTGATTAATTTTTCTATATTATTAGAAAAATTATGCACGACAGAGGCTACTTTCCCCAAATCTCATGCATCAAATCATAGTTTATTGTAATAATGATCTGCGTTATAGGGTGTTATAGTAATGTTAATTTTTCCATCGCTTGCCATAATAATTTCTATTTGTTTATCATCTTTTGATGATAACGGCTTTACGCTATTCGCATCGATAAATATTTTATCATAGCTTGCTCTCTTGAGTGTTTTTATACTATATCATGGGCCTATCAATTTCTGTAAGTCTTTTGCTATATTTTGTGTTCTCTCGCTTACTTGTTTAATATCTTCAATCGGCGGCAAAAATGAGATAGCATTCCCTTTACTATCATATAGTATTCTTCCTATATCATCTCCTGTTGAAGCTGCAATTTTTTTGATTAATGCATCGTCATCTCATTTGCCAGTATTTCCAGCGTCAATACCACTCGTCGGTGAGAATGGAATGATTTTCGCTGTTTTTTCTTCAGGATTATTTTTTGGAATGTTTGTTTCTGGCATCAGCAATATGAGAAGAATATAAAAATATTCTGGTTTTGTGTTATGATTATAACTATTTATTTGACAAAGTCAAATGTAAATTATTCCTCTTGCAATTACTGCGCTTTTCTGTACACTATTTCGTGGAGTTACAAATACTCCAGTTTTTATCTAATACCCTATTAATCAATGGTAACAGGAAAAGTAAAGTTCTTCAACCCTACTAAAGGTTTCGGATTCATTCTAGCAGACGATGGGTCTGGAGAATTTTTCGTACACTCAACTAAAGTTATTGGAGAAATCCATGACAACGAAGCAGTAAGCTTTGAAATTGGAGAAGGAAGAAAGGGACCGGAAGCTATCAACGTACAAGCAATCGGCGGAGAAGAGCAAGCTGATATGGCTATGGCTGCCTAGTGTTATTCTACAATGCCTTTAAATATCAAACATATTATGCACTAATATCAAGATTTTCAAAGCATGAAGAAAACCAAGAAACTCACCCTCAGGGGTGGGTTTTTTTCAAAGAAAAAAATACCCCAACCCTTCTTGTATTACAAGACTGATTGAGGCGATTTGATGCATAAATGATAATTAGTTTTTTTGATTTTTCCGGAGGATTAAGGCCCTGGTCATGCCTTTGGTGTATTTCCATACATTCTCTGCGATAGCATCTGCCTCGGCAGTGAAGTAGTCATCATCTTTCAAGCTCAGATTGAATTGCTCTGTATCGAAAGATTTTGTCCTCAAATAATTGGCATGTTGCAGCTGCTTACTCTTACTCTTCCCTTTTATCTCAAAGTAGGAGAGGAGCTCATTTTCGTAAAGTGACAATGGTTTTTTATTAACCTTCACCTTTATCTCCAGTATGCCTTCCGTATTCCCCACAAAAGGAATAGAGCGGTATTTGGCGTCAGACTCAAGGATGATGAACCTGTGCTCTTCGACATGGCGCAGAGTTCCTGCCATTTCAAAAGGTTTTTTACTGTCGCATGTGATCACCAATACCTTTATAGGTCCGCCCACATACTTTTTTAGATTTTCAAAATTTTGTTCGTTCATGGTGTGTGATTTTTTGAATTTGGTTTATAATTTCTTTCACTATTTTTTTATGACCCTTTTATAGAAAAATGTATAGTGAAAACAAGATAAAGTTGTTGTTATGCAAATATAGGGAAATTACTTTGAAATGTTCTCGTGAAGAGTTTTTTGGAGATTGTCGATAAGCTTATCTTGTTCGTGACTTTCAAATCATTTGTAATAAGTGAGTTTGTTGTGTCACTTCTCTCTTGTATAAACGATAATGTTGTTTGTCCTCGGATCGTATATCACTCATCGTCTGTTGTCGATGCCAGGCAATATGGACATAATTTTTGTATTATATTTTCTACGTTTACAACATTCATACAAAACAGAGGGACTTTCGGATTTACCATGAAGCACAAAAGCATCGATATTATCAGTAAATGCTTTTTGATCCATATAATCAAAATGTTCATCTATCTGCAATAGAACGTTTACCTGTACAGAAGTTCGACGTCAATGTCCATCTATATGGAAAAGTCATATTTCCCCTGTTGTATTATTTTTTAATAATAGAGCCTGACAATTACTAAATCCTTCACTCACTAGTGGAAGACTATCTCTGCAAATATTGCCCGAACTCTGTTCGATGTCTATATTATCTCCATTATTATAATCGCGTCGTAAACTATAATTTTTTTGTACCGTTTCTGATTTTATGCTTTTTTGAGAAATTGTCTTTTGTTTTATCTCTTCTGCTTCTTTTTTTATGTCTGTCATTCTTTGCTGTACATCTATCATCATTTATCATCTAGCATTTAAAATGTATCATTTTCCTATACTACCCTTCTCAATTCTTCGAGGGTTGTTTTTCCATCAAGGATCTTGATGATACCATCTTCTTTCATAGTCAGAAATCCCATTTCTCTTGCTTTTCCGTACATTTCGTTCACCATCCTTCCTTCTATGATCATAGTCTTGATATCATCGGTGATTTCAAATGTCTCTACGATAGCGATTCTTCCTTGATATCCTGTTCCATTACATTTTTCACAACCTACTGCTTGGGTTATCTGTCCATCGTAGGGAAGATTGAGCTTTGGATTTGCATCCAACATCTTTTTGATAGTTTCTTTGATTTCTGCGTCTTCTCCGTAGTTTGCAGCTCTTTTGGTCGCACAGAAAGGACAAACTTTTCTACACAATCTCTGGGCAACAATCAGATTGAGGGAAGGAGCCAGCATATATGGTTTTACACCCATGTTGAGGAGTCTTGGAATAGATTCGATTGCGCCGTTGGTGTGAAGTGTGGTAAATACCAAGTGACCGGTAAGTGCCGCATTGATAGAACTTTCTGCGGTTTCTGCTGATCTTGTTTCTCACACGAGAATGATATCCGGATCATGTCTGAGGATGGCTTTGAGTCCAAGTTCGTAGGTATAGTCTTTGCTATAATTGATCTGTGATTGCTGGATACCGGCAAGTTCATATTCGATAGGGTCTTCGAGGGTGATGATTTTTCTTTTTCCGTCATTGAGCGTATTGAGGATCGAATAGAGTGTGGTAGTTTTTCACGACCCCGTAGGACCAGTGATGATAGTGATTCCGGTATTTTTTTCGAGATTTCTCTTGAGGATTTCGTAGGTTCTTTCTGTAAATCCGATCTTCTCAAAGGTACTAATCCCCTTGGTCGGATCCAAAAATCTGATCACGGTACTTTCCGTGAGCACGCCTGGCATAAAGTTTACTCTACAATCGATCTTTCTCTCATTGCCATGTACATCGACACCCGTAAATGCAAATCTACCGTCCTGAGGGACGTAATCGATATTCATCTTGGTACCTGCGATGTACTTCAATTTTTGGATATATTTTCTGAAATCGTCATGGGTAAATTTTACCACTTCTTGTAAGACACCATCTACTCTGATTCTCATCAAAATCCCGTCTTCCTGTGGTTGGAAGTGACAATCTGACGCTCAGGTCTGGAAGGCAAGTCTTATGATTTCGAGGATAAATTCTCCTGGTTCCATGGATTCTCTTTTTTCGTACAACTGTGCAATCATCGCCAATGCGCCCTTTCCTGCAGCCTGTTTCTGCACTCTTACCTCCTCTGCTTTTACTTCTTCTTGGTGTTCGAGTTGATCATATCGAGTAAGTGCATACGCAAATGCTTCGCTGGACGTATAGTGAAGTTCTGATTTGAAGCCTTTTTCTTCAAGTTTGACAAGGATTTGTTTGAGCTGATCTGGGAAGTTGTTGGTAGTAAGCAGTTTGAGCGTAATTTTATCTTTGGAAAAAACGATGACCTGAATTCTTTCACAGACATCTCTAGGAATTATTTTGAGCAATGACAAATCTGGCTGTAAGGCCTGGACATCACTCATTTCAAGTATGGTTTTGGTTTGAAGGTCAGTCATAAACAAACGAAGTTTGTAAAGTCTTTAAAGTGGTAGAGCGGCAAAGTGATTCTAAAGTCTTTGATTCTTTGAAACTTTGCTACTTTGATACTTCATATTTCAATTATACCCAGAAATCTGTATTTGCAAAGTTTGGAGGTATATATTCTTCCTCTTTGGCTTGACTTTTTCTCTCAAAAGTGTACTATATCGGTACGAAACTGTTAAAAAAATCAAAACAAAATGAAACAAACTATTTATGAAGAGCCGTCCTCTCAGAGAGGCTGGCTGAATGCCGTATTGCGCTTCATTGTTTGGGCTGTTGGCCCATTAGACCGGGCCCAAAAATGCTTTGATAGATGGTTGGATAACCTCATCTTCCGCCAATAAGTAGGAATATTATTGATTCTTAACGAATTACTCTTTGCTCTGTATTTCTCAGACAAATAGTGATTCGTTTTTTTCAACTGCGTTGAATAAATTCGACGTTAAAGTTCTCTGGAACTTTTTGCATCTTATTTATATTTGCATTACATCGACGAAAAACTACAAAAAACAGACTAATTTTATCCTTCTTTTCTTTATATGGAAATTTTATTGTACGCAGTAGCTATCTATTTTGTTCTCATCAATATCATCGCCTTTGTAGTCCGAGGGATCGACAAGCGAAAAGCCGCCAATGATAAACGAAGAATTCAAGAAAAAACACTTTTGAGACTGACTGCTTTGTGAGGTTTTATCGGTGCTTTTGCTGGTATGAATATGTTTCACCATAAGACAATAAAGTGAGCATTTTTGCGTTGGTTTATGCTGATTATGTTTGCATGGATTGTAGTGCTTTCCGTATTTGCTTATTTCTGGTGGGCAAACTAGAACAACGATTCTAAATGCTAAATTTTAAATTCTAAATTGATGGATTTGAAATCTATTTCATCTGTTCAAAAAAATATTCTCGAACGATACAAAAAATACTGAAGGAAATTGCCGTGGAGGCAAACTTACCCCGCTAAAGACGGGGCGATGGACCCCTATGCTATCCATATTTCTGAGGTCATGCTCCAGCAAACGCAAGTAGATAGGGTGATTCCCTATTTTTTGCAATGGATGAAAGATTTTCCAGACTATGCTTCGCTAGCAAAAGCCTCCAAGACTGATCTCTTGAAACATCGATCGGGATTGGGATTTAATTCAAGGGCGATTAGATTACGGGAATGCGCAAAGCTAGTTGCAAGTTCCAAGTTAAAAGTAAAAAGTATTCCCTCACCCCTAACCCCTCTCCTGCAGAGAGGGGAAAGTTTGGCCCAAGTGAGAAATGAATTGATGAAATTGCCGGGGATTGGGCCGTATACATCAGCGGCGATCATGGCGTTTGCGTGGAACAAGGACGTACCTGTCGTCGACACTAATATCAGAAGAGTGTTGATATTTCTTTTTAAGCTCGATGAAAAAATCACGCCTGCTGAGCTTGAACACTTTGCAGAAAAAACAATCCCCAAAGGAAAGTCCCGTGAACGGCACAATGCCCTCATGGATTATGGCGCACTCGAACTGACCGCTCGCAAGACAAAAATAAAACCCCTCAGCAAACAGTCAAAATTTGAAGGGTCGGATAGGCAAGTGAGAGGACGGATCATGAAAGAACTTGTGAAACGGTGAACGGTACATGGCAAACGCGTCGAGGAAGAATTTCCGCATAAAAATGTCAAAAATATTGTCGAATGAATGGCGAAGGAGAAATTGATTGTGATGCAGAAATGAGTAGTATTGATTGCGGAATAAAAAAAAGCCGTCCAAACTTTACAAGAACAATAATTCTTGACTAGTTGACGGCGGTTCCGTTGGTTAGGCGGAAGCTTTGAATGGTCCAATCGCATTTTGATTGATAATCTCAGCGACCCTTGCCAATGTGGTATATACATAATATTTATGGTAAGTCAATTCAACATTTAGAATCTAACATTTAGAATTATGTTATATTTAATTCCAACTCCTATCTGAAATAAAGAAGATATCACCCTCAGAGCATTGAGGCTTTTCAAGGAATTGAACTATTTCATCTGCGAAGATACCAGGACTGCGATGAAGCTTTTTGGGATGTATGAGATCGACTACAAAGATAAACAATTTTTTTCTTTGACGAGCTTTACCTCTGCGGGAAGCTTTACTAAATATCTGGAAATATTGAAAACACATGATGTGGGACTTGTCTCCGAGGCGGGGACTCCTGGCTTATCTGATCCGGGCAAAAGCATGATTCAGCTATGCAACGAAAACCAGCTCCCCTACTCTATCCTCCCTGGTGCAAACGCCCTAGTTCCGGCCGTGGTAGGAGCAGGATTTGATACCTCAAAATTTACCTTTATCGGTTTTCTTCCGCAGAAAAAAGGAAGGCAGACCGCATTGAAAGCAATGACCGAAAACAAAGATCAGATTCCTGTGTTTTTTTATGAGTCAGTACATAGGATAGAAAAATTGATGAATGAGCTCAAAACGCTAGGCTTTGACTGAAAAATTTCTCTTTCCAGAGAGTTGAGTAAATTATTTGAACAACAGATCACGACCGATATCGACGGAATACTTTCTCTCATCAAAGCAGGGAAACTTCCTCTAAAAGGGGAATTTGTCATAGGAATTTCACACTAAAAAAATTTGTCCTACTTTTTTCTTTGACTTCTGTTTGAGAAATCTTTATGATGCGAATATGAAAAATATTCTCAGCAAACAGCCCCGAACGGTCGGGGTGCAGATGCGATTTGGGATTTTTGGACTTATCATAGGGGCCGGAATCTATTTTGGCAATGTAAAATTTACTTTTGGTAAAGGAATTTCTAGCACTCCTAGCTACTCTGCAAATGAAATTATCAAGACTCTGAGCCAGATCCAGAATGTAACCTGAACGATGCGGACCTCTCCATGAAGTTTGGATGCCCGAGAACCTCTCATCAGATGAACAACAAAAAGTTTACAAATCCAGACTTATGACTTTACCGAAAAAAGAATAAAGAAGCTTTTCATTGACCTTTTGAAGCGTGGCACGCATATTCAGCTCATCATGGAAGACAAAAAATTTCAACAATTTCAAAATACTTTCAAACAAATCCAAAATTATTTTAGTGGTTATACGAATTTTTCCATCAAATCTGATAAGCAGATGGGCACGGAATATACGCATAGCAAGATCACTATCGTAGATTCGTGATTTATCATCCAGACCGCCAATCTCACACACAGTTCATTTTTTTCCAATCGTGAACATTTTTTTGCTAGTCAGCATTCTGGTGTTTTGACTAGTCTACAAGCCATCTTTGACAAGGACCGACAAGGAGAAAAAATTCATCTCAGCGATATTCATCCCAATCTCGTCATCTGTAATATCAATTGTAGGACCGTCATCGAGCAGATTTTGCGTGACGCAAAAGAATCGATCATCATCCAGACGCAATACATCACGGACTCAAATATCATGAACATCCTCAATAGCAAGACTAGTCTAGATAAGAGAATTATCGTTGCTGATACAGAAAGTAATCTTCCTCTTATCAGAGATCTGAAAACGGGAATGGTCAAAAGATTGAAAAAATATTACAATCATACCAAGATGATTTTGGTCGACAAAAAAATATTGCTCCTAGGAAGTATGAACCTCTCCTCTACTTCTTTGGACAAAAATAGAGAAATCTGAATTCTCCTGATCGATCCTCCGCTCATCAAGCAATTTCTCTCACAATTTGAGCAAGATTGGAAGATTAGTAAATAAAGATTGACTTTTCTTTTTAAATTCGTATAGTATTTCCGCAAAAAAAACCTCAAAAAAAAATCGAAAAAACATGAAAAAAGAAATTATCTTATGCTTGGTTATGTGTCTACCATGCTTCGGAGCAAAGGCACAATATGAGTTCCCTTTTGTGGAATCGGAATTTGATGAGATTACGCTCGAAGAAACGGGTGCGAATCAAGGTATATTTATCAGGCTATGCGCCCTCCATCGTTATCGTCTTGCATGGTGCAAAATTGATACCATTGATGTAAACGCAGGTGTCTTTGTTAAGAATTTTGTAATCACTTTTAAGGACACTTCGATGTTCCGTGCTGCTTTTGTCTCGTCTGACTTTTACCAAAATCGTAACAAGATCAAATCTTGCTACATAGAACTTGACCATATCAGTGGTTATGTGCTAAAATTTGACGATGAAGATCAGTTGCGAAAAAAATTCCCTGCATTGGCGCATCGATTGGATTATTTAATTCGAAAGATGAAAATCAAAAAAGCCGTATTGGCTAATAATGAGTGGTAAATGTTATCTCCATTCACATATCTTATCTTACCTCCGAGCAATCGGAGTTTTTTTTATTTGCAAACAATCATTGAAATCATAGTATACGCATACTATTTTACTTTGAAAACTACCGCATGGAACAGAAAATAATCGGCATAGATATGGATGAAGTATTGTCCGAAACCATAGATGGAGTCTTGGAATTCAACAACTATCACTTCAACAATATCCCTATCACGAGAGAAGATATTACCAACTATTATATCTATCATATGCCCAAATACATCGCAGATCAGGAATATGCCAAGCATCGATTTAGTAATTATCTCGCCGCAGAAACTACCAATTCCATCCCCGTTCTCGGGGCCAAGGAAAAGCTTATAGAACTCAAACAACAATGATATGTACTCTATGTCATTACGGCCAGACCTGATGCACTCAAAGAGATCACCTGGAAGCGGATCGATATACACTTTCCGTGAATTTTTGACGACATTATATTTGCCAATCATCTCACCAAAGATGCTGTCAGCAAGTCTTCTTTGTGTCAAAATTTGGGAATAGAGATCATGATAGAAGACAATCTCGACTATGCCATCGAGCTTGAACAAGCAGGCATCACTACCTATCTTCTTGAGAAGCCCCGGAATCAGCAATATGATGCAAATATCCACAAGAATATCATCAAAGTGAAAGGATGGAGAGAGATTAGCATCAAATAAGAAACCGTAAGTGTTCAGCACAGTTCTTCCCTCACCCTCCGCCTCCCTCTCCTTCAGAGAGGGAGTGACTTGGCTCAATTTCCCCTTCTCTGAAGGACCTCGGTACCCGTCAAGGGTGGAAGGGGTTAGGGGATGAGGGAAAAATATTATGATGAGCGTTTACGATAAACTTGTAATTCTGTGACAAATTTTTACACTACTACATAGTGAATTTTTATAATTTAAAAAAGAATTATGAAAAAAATTTCTTTTCTTTTCTGAATGTTTGTGGCCCTGAATCTTGGGCTGTATGTCTCTGCTCAGACAGTTGATAATCAACTCATAGATGCTGAAAATACTGATGTACAGCAATCTTTGCAATTTAAGCAATTCAACTCCTGCAAGGACATAGATACTGTCCTCGAGGACTATATCGATCTCTACAAGGAGAATCCAGATATGAATTACTATGGTAGATGAGGCATGGAAGAAGCTACTGCTACTGATGTCAAATCTGCAGAAGCACCAGTTGCTGCCGAACCAGGAGTCAGCTCCTCTACTTCTGACTATTCCACAACTAATCTCCAGAAGGCTTGAGTCGATGAACCAGAAATCATAAAGACTGACGGGAAATACATCTACTATTTCAATCAAACGGAGAATAAAATCTATGTCGTCAACTCTCCACTTGATCAAAAAGTTTCTACTATCAACCTCAAAAATGCCAAGATCAAAACCATTATAAACATTCCTGATGGATTTTATGGTATACAACTTTTTGTCACCAAAACCCGCTTGGTCATACTCGGTACCAAATATTCCAACGAAAATTATTCCAATGCGCTCTTGAGTAGAAATCAAAATACCTCACTTGCCATTTATGATACTACTAGCATCACTTCGCCAAAACTCTTGAAATATGTAAGCACAGATGGATATTTTACTGATGCGAGAATGATCGGAAGTAAGTTGTATATCATCTCTCAACTCAATATTAATCGATACTATTACACTCCTTACAAGACAAAATATACTGATCTTATGCCAAAGATCGCTGAGACCATCAAGGGAAAGAGAAAAGAATATCTCGCGGATTGTAGTCAGATTTCTTATGTCTTACCAAGCAAGGATACTTTGAAAGAATACAATATTTCTCCTAGCTTCACCATCATGTCTGTCGTAGACGTCGTAGATACTACCAAACAGAGCAAAATAAATGTCACTATGGGGCAAGCGGGACAGATCCATATGAGCAAAAATAGTCTCTATCTCCTCCAAAATATGTATTTCTACACTCCATGGCCATGTCCACCTGGAGCAATGTGCGCTATGGCGAGATATTCGGAAGGAGAACAGACTTTGATTCACAAATTTACTCTTGATGGGTTTAGTCTCAAGTACAAAAAATCTGCCCTCATTCCTGGAACTTTGCTTAGTCAGTACAGTATGGATGAAGACAATCGTGGAAATTTTAGAATCCTTACCCAAAAACGAAACTACGAACCATGAACAAATTTTTATGCGCTCAATAGCAATCTCCTCCTCAAATGAAAGATAGAAAAAATTGCTCAAGGAGAACAATTCAAGTCATCTAGATACATAGGAGACAAATTATATCTCGTCACTTTCAAACAGATTGATCCTCTCTTTGTGATCGATGTCGCAAATCTTTCCAAGCCCAAAATCATAGGTGAGCTCAAAGTTCCTGGCTACAGCACCTATCTCCACCCACTCAAAAGCACAAGTAAATGAATCCAATATCTCATCGGACTCGGATATGATACAGGAACTGGAAGCCGAGGCGGAACAGTCAATATGGGACTTAAATTATCCTTGTATGAAGTAAATTACAATATTAAAGATAGCAACAATGCTGGCTATATCAAAGTTTCTGAGCTCTCCTCTCTTGGTATGGGCGGAGAATGAAGCTGGTCAGAAGCACTAGAAAATCCAAGATTGTTTGTGATGGACAAGAAAAACGTCGTAACACTACCTATGCTTCTCCAGACCAAGAGCAAAGATGGCGAAAATTGTAGCATACAATATGACGCTTCCGGCAAAGAAGTTTCCAAATATTGCTATCCTATAGAAAAGCAAAATCTCAATTTTGTTGGGCTGAAGTCGTTCTCTTTTGATACGACCAATAGCATCAAAGAAGTCTTTTCAAAAAATTATATGGATGTCTTTAGTAAAGTCAGATGAGGTGGCGAAATAAATTCATGGGATATTATGTATACTGCTATGAGAGTAGGATATGCTGGCGATAGCTTGTATATGTTCAATACCTACCTTGCAGACTTTATTCTTCCAAGCACAAATCAATCACAATCTGTGTATTTTAACAATGCGTTGAAATAACCCCCTCATCCCCTGCCCTTCTCCTTCAGAGAAGGGTGACCTAACTCGTTTAAGAAGTCCCTCTCTGCAGGAGAGGGATTTAGGGTGAGGGAATACTTTGTAAATTTATATTTAAGAAATTCTAATGACAGAAATTACCCTTCCTTTTGTGAAATTATCAGAGAAAGCAAAGATCCCTAGTCAGGCGACTTCTGCGGATGCAGGCTATGATCTTTTTTCTACCGAAGCATATATATTGAAACCAGAAGAAAGAAAACTTTTTAAGACTAATATCTCTGCAGCCATTCCTCATGGATACTATGGAAGGATCGCTCCTCGCAGCTGATTGGCTTACAAACATGGTATTGATGTCCTCGCAGGAGTTATCGATAGTGGGTATAGAGGCGATATCTGAGCTATTCTGATTAATTTCGGGACGGAAGATTTTTCTATCAACGAAGGAGACAAAATCGCTCAAATCATCATAGAAAGATGTCACTATGTCCAGCGACAAGAAGTTACTACCCTAGATGAAAGTCAGAGAGGAGAAGGAGGATTTTGATCAAGCTGAAAATAAAAAATCGGTTTTTTTGTCGACAAACCCCTACCCTAAAGGATCCCTTCCCCTTACCCAGCTGAGCTGGACCGAGGTCAGGGAACACCATTTATTTATCCCTCCTGATAAGGAGGGTAGCCGAATGAAATGAGGTCGGGAGGTTTGTCAAAAACTATTTTACATTCCATATCAACATAATGTCATCTGACAAGGAAATAATTATCAAAACACCTCAACAGATCGAGAATATCAAGATATCGTGAAAGTATCTGAATGAACTTTTGCGTATCATCTTTGATAGTGCTCAGGTGGGAGTGTCTTTGATAGAGCTAGAGAACATCGCAGAAGCATATATGAAAGAACACAATATCAAGTGAGCTTTCAAAAATTATAATTGATTCCCTGCAAATTTGTGTTTGTCGGTCAACGAATGTGTCGTGCATGGCATCCCCGACGACTATGTATTGCAGAGTGGAGATGTGCTCAAAATCGATTGTGGAGTCAACTACAAGTGAGGAATCTCTGATTCTGCCATCACCAAAATCATCTGATGAGAACTTGCAAATCCTCTTGGCTATGCGCTTGCGCAAGCAACATTCAAAGCCCTGGATGAGGCGATTCAACTCGTCTGACCAGATATTTCTGCAGCGGAATATTCGCGCGCAGTGAGTACCTTCATCCACAAAACGGGATTTTCTATCATTGAAAAATTGACAGGTCATGGCGTGGGGGTGAGAGTTCATGAAGCTCCTCATATCTACAATCGACCACACAAAGATATGAAAAAAGTCATTTTCAAACCTGGTATGGTATTGGCATTTGAGCCTATTACCGCTATCACTTCTACGGATTTTGAACATAGAGCAAGTTCATGGAATTTGTATTGCAAAAATAATGATCTTGGCGCCCATCGAGAATATACGATTGTAATTACGGAAACTGGCTACGAAATGATTTCAGGAATTACGGAATTCTTGAATTAAATTTTAAATTCGTACCTGTCATTTCCGACCCGATCGGAAATCTTTATCATAGACAAATTGTTCATGAAAGAATATTATGTGTATATTTTAGCGAACAAAAAAGATGGCGTATTGTATATTTGAGTCACGAACAACATCATAAGAAGAGTTTTTGAGCACAAAGATTGACTAAATGAGTGATTTACTAAAAAGTACAATGTCAAAAAATTAGTATATTACGAAAGCACTTCTGATATAAATGCGGCGATCAAAAGAGAAAAACAATTGAAAAAATGGAATAGACAACGAAAAATTGATTTAATCGAAAAAGAGAATCCGAATTGGAATGACTTGTATAAAGATATAGTGTAGATTCCCGCTTTCGCGGGAATGACGGGCTGCGGGAATAATTTAAAATGAGATATTTTTAGATTCTAAATTCTAAATTGTGATACTAGGAATAGACCCAGGAGTAAGAAAATTGGGATATGCGCTTGTGGACTCCTCTACCAGATTGCCACACTGCGTTCGCAATGGCGGGTTAACGATTGTCGACTCTGGGATTTTATTGTTGGAAAAAAAGAATCCTACCAGGGAAGATCAATTTATGAGAATCAAAGAAATTTATGAATTTTTTGAGAAATTATTTAAGAAATATAAGATAGAAACTATCAGCATAGAAAAACTTTTCTTCACAAAATTCAATCAAAACAATGCTGAATTTGTCTATGGCATAAGGTGAGCTCTCCTGCTTCTTGGATTGAAAAATGCCGTAAAGATCAAAGAATTTACTCCGATCGAACTCAAAAAATTTGTTACCTGAAATGGGAAAGCAGAGAAAATGCTCGTCCAGAGGTGTATTATGAAGATATATGGTATGGCAGATTTGCCGGAATTTTCTGATGCGGCTGATGCGCTTGCGCTTGCATATATCGCAAGTAGAATAAGGTAATGATTCAGCAACCATTGCTTGTCATTGCGAGCATCGCGTGGCAATCTAAGCAACCTGGACTTGAAGTATATATGCGACTTAGATTGCTTCGTCATTTCATTCCTCGCAATGACGAGTCGCAGTAATTATTTTTTCAATCTTGACTTTCTTACTGGCTTTATAGTCTCTTCGAGATTTTGAATTTCTTCATTTTGAATATCATTTTCTTGCTGCAATGCTGCGGTAATTTTTTCTGCTTCTTTGATTTCTTTATGATAGGCATGGATACTATTTTTGACGATATGTTGAAATTTTGACTGAAAGAAAAGTCCCGTGAGTCCGATAAATAATGGTGCCCCCATGAATCCATACACAATGGAGACTATTTTTCCTCCATGCGTCAATGGCGCCATATCTCCATACCCTATGGTAGACATCGTGACCGTCGTGAAATAGAATGAATCAAAAAAGTCCCATCATTCGATACAATGGAAACTAATCATTCAGACAAGAACTATGATTACTATAATGATCGAGAAAAAGAGAATGGAATGATTTGCAATGAGATGATTGAACATTTTTTTTATTTTTTCGTACATGATATTTCCTATAAAAAATTAAATGTACCTATCTCGACCGCTCTGGTAATTACCGGAGATGTGAGAATTATACTGGCCGTCTGCGGAAACTTAAACTTTAAACGAAGTGAGAAAGTTTGAGATTTCCAAAGCGGTGCAGTATAATTATAGGTACTTTTTTTAAAAAAGCAAATTTTAAGAAAAAAGTCCCCAAAAATTTGCATTATTTGAAATTGTGGGTATAATTGAAACACAGGCCAGACTGTTATTGTATTTGTCTGGACGATGTCGAAATTATACTTTTAAACATAATTAAAGGTGTATTTATATATTACCACTATTATCATGGTAGATACGTTAGAGAAAAAAGACGTTAAAGTGAAACTCATTGGCGTTACCCCTGAAGAAGTAGTAAAAGCTACTAATGAAGGTCTAACCGCCATACAAGACGATCTCAAAAAACAAGAAATTGTAAACCTCATCAAAGAAGGTAAGACACAAGAGATGCAAGTAAAACTTTGAATGATCAAAGATAATTCTGTCGGTCTTGAAAAAAGAGCGGATGGGAAACTCGGTGAGAAAACTTTAGCTAATCTGAAAGCTGGTAAAGTTGTAGAAGCTAGAACAACGAAAGATAAAAATACACAAGCATCATTACCAAATCCATCACCATCGCCGATGGATTCTCAAACCATAGAATCAACTCCTGTGGAAGCCTTAAAAAGCAATGAAGTATTTAATATGTATGTTACACAGCTGCTCACCGCCATGAAAAAAACATCTTATACCCCTAACACAGGAGATGTAAGCAAAAATGCTGCTATTAAAAACCGACTTGAAGGAAACAATATATTCTTAAAAAAACTTGATTTGTCGAAAGACATAAAAATCACTAGAAAAAATCCTGATATCAACATATCGATACTAGGGCCATCAAGATTCCCGATTACATTTTCCATGAATTTAATATACTTCTCTGATAAGAGGGGCGATGGAAATGGATATACCATAAATTTGGAAAAATTTTATAGAACTCTTGATCAAAAAATCTCAAAACAAATTGCCGACGAAAAAAAGATTAAAGAGATGGCAACACTGGACAACAATCTCGATAAGACTCTCGAAGCTGTCAGAAAAACAACATATTCTATGAAAGATCTTTTCCCAGAATTGACTCCTGAAATGAACTACCCTGAATATGTAGCATTCTTTAAGACATTTAACAAAAACAATTCAAAAATATCATTTAATGATGCCAGATTTTCGGAAAATAAGGGAAAGATCGTGTTTTCTTCTGAGGCTACCACAGAGCAAAAAGGGAACGAAGATGAGTCTTTCTTGGAGCGAGCTTGACGAAACGCAAAAGAAAAAGAAGAAGATGCTGAGCCCACTATTAACTATATACAATCTGTTACGATAGATACTAAGATCGTTACCGATGAAAGATGAGTATTCAAAGAAAAGAATTTTAAAGAAGAAATTAAAAAACAAGTACAAGATATCGTTGATAAAAACTTTGTGTGATAATATTTCTATTCCTCTATTTTACTTCTTTTGCACCACACACCCATGAGCCCAAATGTAGAATCTCTTCCACAGCAATCTGAATCTGAAATTCTTGATCTTACGTCTCAGGATCTTAAGAATCTTTCTTTGGAAATTAAACAGAGCATAAAACCTTTCACTTCATATGAAGACCTAGACCTTGAAGACTATCTGGATGATAATATGAAAAAACCAGATATTTCTGAAATCAAAGAATTTCTTGATCCTACAAAAATCAAGACACTTGGAAAATGAATATACCAATATGGAGATGTGACTATTTATAAGGTAGGCGGTTTATCAAAGTTTGAAGTTACACCAAACACCACAACATATTTGCGCAAAACCAATAGAATTAATGACCTCTCTTCTCCGCTTGCACCGTATGTCAGCAATACCCTCAATGATTCGCAAAGATTTGCGGCATTCCTCAATTACACTGCATACTTTCTCAATGGCAAAAGAACATGAACTGATAATATCGGAGATGTAGAATTGGATAATTTCGGATCAAATCTCATAGAAGATAATAATCCATTCTATGTATCTTCTGATATACTCTACTTCAACAATGGAGGAAGCATGAAGGATATCGCTATCATTAGTCAAAACAGTCTCGATCGTATGATCAAATGAATAAAACTTGAAGATTTGGCAAAATTTTTTACTAATCGTGTAAAATATACCTTTGATAATGATTAATAATTTTCGTTGCTTACAAAAAAATCCTGCTACCTTCTTATGGCGGGATTTTTTGATATCTTGTTTTTTCGGGGAATTTTATAATCTTACCGCCCGTACGACCTCAGAGACCTTATGGACCTTCGATCTTACAGACCTTATAGACTAATTTCTAGCTACCATTTTGATAAATACATCACTTGGGACATTTACGCTTCCTATGGATTTCATTCTCTTTTTTCCTTCTTTTTGCTTTTGCAATAATTTTCTTTTTCTCGATACATCTCCTCCATAACACTTGGCGATGACGTCTTTTCTCATGGCAGGAATATTTTCTCTCGCGATCATTTTGGTACCGATACCCGCCTGGATAGGGACAACAAAGAGGTGTCTAGGGATCAGTTCTTTTAATTTTTCTACTACATCTCTTCCTAGTCCATATGCCTTATCTTTGTGCACTACCCGAGAAAGTGCTTCTATTTTTTCGCCATTGATCCGGATGTCAATCTTGGTCAGATCTGCTGGCTGATAGGATTTGAATTCATAATTCATGGTCGCATAGCCCTTGGTGAGGGATTTGAGTCTATCGTAAAAATCCACGATGATCTCTCCCATCGGCAATTCATAGTGTCGTACCAATCTCGCCGTCCCGACTGAATCGGGACTCCCTCCGGTCGCATCGATACTATCCATTTTGATCAGTTTTCACCTGTATTCTTGGCAAAGCTGCATGATATTTCCAGCGTATGATTCTGGACCGACGACTTCTACGGTAGCGATAGGTTCCCAGATCTCGTCTATGATCCCCTGCTCTACCATGTCCGCTCATGATTTGATTACCAACCATTCTTTTAAAATTTCTTTCATCTCCGGACTTATATTTTCGTCGGTTATTTCATCATCACCCTGCGGGTCGGGGGTCGCGGATTGCGTAATCGCGTTCCTGAGTATTTGTTTATACAGTCATGTAGTGAGGAGATTTTGAATATTTTGTCCTGATTTGATCTGATCGATAGAGAGATTTTTGGTTCTGACTAAGTATACCACGGTAGGAATGGTAAATATCGTCTCTACATTATATTCTCTGGAGAGTCTTTCTTTGATGATATCCATATGGAGCATACCTAGAAAACCACACCTAAATCAGAATCCCAAGGCCTTGCTGTCTTCCATTTCATACTCTACTGCACTATCATTGATGGAGAGTTTATCCAGCGATTCTTTGAGCTTTCCATAGTCATTGGTATCGATCGGATAGACTCCTGCATACACATAGGGTTTGATCTTTCTAAATCCCGGAACGGCATATTGTTTGAGTTCGTCTCCTTGTGCGTATCTTATACCACCTACGATAGTGTCTCAGATTTCTACGTTTCTGACTGTCTTTTCTCAGGTCACGATGTATCCTATCTGCCCTTCATTGATGACTTTGTCAGACTTATATTCCGGATCAAAATGTCCTACTTCGGTGATAGTAAGCTTATTCTGCGAATGCACGAGATAGACCACATCACCGGTCTTGAACTGTCATTCTACGACTTTGATATAGGCCACCACTCCTTTGTAGGGATCATACACACAGTCGAAAATAAGCGCTGTGTTGATTTTAACTCCCTCACCCCTTTCTCCCCTCTCCTTCAGAGAGGGGACTAAATGATCGGAAATGGTTGTCAAAACCTTTTCTAAATCATTATATATATCAATATTTTTGAATCTCAATACCACATATCACAAATTGACTAAATCTTTATTTTTCTGTTCGTCAATCTGTTTTTGAAACTCGACGTCGTGAATATTTCAATCCAATTCAAGAATCAATTTATGCTCATGACAATAAAAGTCAGCAATATAATTATTTATTGGAAATTGTCTTCTCCATTTTGATCATAAAAATTCTCTATTTCTAAGAATGCTCCATAGAATATCCTCAGCTTCTGTAGGGCTTTTTCTCATTTCCTTGGCAAATCCTATCTGATGTCATCAAGCTTCTCAATAGATGTGTTTTTCTTTTGCAATTTCGTGGATCATCTTTTTAAGACTCTCCCCTTCTCTGAAGGACCTCGGTACCCGTCAAGGGTGGAAGGGGTTGGGGGATGAGGGAATTTGTTTTTTAATTTTTGGTTCGGGAATTTTTTCGATAATTGCGTCGAGGACTTGCTCTACGTTTTGTCAGGTCTTTCCGGATACACAGATGATCTCGTCTCTGTGAATTCAGATAATGTGTTCTATCTCTTTGGCAACTCTTTCGGGATCTGCAGCGGGTAAATCGATTTTGTTGAGTACGGGAATGATTTCCAATCACTGTTCTACCGCTTGATACAGCACCGATAAAGTCTGGGCTTGGATTCCCTGACTTGCATCTACGAGCAAAATTGCTCCTTCCACTGCGGCGAGTGAGCGAGAGACTTCATACTGGAAATCTACATGTCCTGGGGTATCGATCAGATTAAATTCGACTCCTTTCCACTGCATGCGGACTGGCGTAAGCTTGATAGTAATCCCTCTTTCCTGTTCGAGATCCATGCGATCGAGCATCTGTCCGTGTTCAGCTTTTCTGATGGTTCATGTCATCTCTAGCATTCTATCTGCCAGTGTAGATTTTCCGTGATCGATATGTGCGATGATGCAAAAATTTCTAATATTCATGATGGGCGATTAAGTAATTAAGTAATTGCTAGTAATTTCGTTGAAATATGTAAAAAATACAATATAAATCTGGCCAATGAATGCAAGAATGATTTAATTAATTACTATCATACATGTTCACTACAGTAATTTTTGATCGATCAGGAACATTGCAAAACAACATCAACGCTTTCAAGGAAGTAATTGATAAAATTTTTATGCATTTTGGGAAAAAACCTATCTCGCTCGATACTATAAAAGAGACCTTCATTTTACCTTACATGAGTCGACGAAACATCTACATTCCGGAGATGAGCAAGGAAGTGCAAGACAAAATGTTTAAGGACCATATGCTCGAAAAATGATGCTCCGCATGTGTTTTCCCATGAGTATATGAAACGCTTCACACTTTGCATCAACAAGGAATTCAGCTTTTTGTTTTGAGCTCTGATAGTTACGAAACACTCTTGCCTGAGATAGAAAAAGCCTGACTTACCTGAGTATTCACTGAAGTGTATGGTTGTGCCCATGAAAAAGACATTATACTGACTGAAATTATCACACATTACCATCTTGATCCTGAAACTACGCTTCTTGTATGAGATACCTCCGGAGAAGTGTTTGCTGGCAGGAAAAATGGCGTGAAAACGGCAGGCATTTCACGATGATTTCAAACCAAAAAGAGACTTGAAGAAGCTAAGCCAGACTATTTGATCAATACTATTGAAGAAATTTTATCTATTGTATAATATACCCATGACAGAACCTCAGTTTGACAATCGAAAAGATGCGTGGGAATATAATGCAGGCGAAGCCTTGAATGAATTTCAGCAGATGACTGAGGATGAGATTTTGGAGATTATCAAACAAGGAAATCGAGATATGTACTATGTCATCCGAAATGCGCTCAAGAAAAAATGAACAAGACAAAAGTCTGGTCCGGTGCTTGTGTGGCTGCTAGATCAACTCAATGACAAAGAACTTTATCTCGAAAGATATCATATCTGCGAAACGTTTTTCCATATTTTCAAGATCAAAAATGAAGGATGGTTCCGAAATATCTGCGGCAATAATCAAGAATTTGATCCAAACAAAAAAACAGCTACGCTTGCTGACATCAAAAAAAGGCACAGCATAGCTGACTTTTCTCTTTAGAGAAAATCTCAATTACATCTGACCAATAGTCCATTTGATGACATCAGACATGTTTTCTTTGGAAATTTTACCTTCATATTTTTGAAGAGTTTCTTTGATTCTCTCCGCATCATAGCCAAATCCTTTGAGGGATTTGATAATATCTTTGTACAATTTTTGATCTACGTCCATTTTTTGAATATCGTCAAAATCGAAGCTTCCTTTGAGTTCGAGAAGGATTTTTTTGGCTGATTTGGGACCGATGCCAGGAATTCATTGGAAGAACTTCGCATCAAAGGTCTTGATGGCATTTTGGAGGCTTTCTCTGGGGAGTTGAGCGAGCTGAAACGCCGTCTTGGGTCAGATTCCACTTATTTTGAGCATATCCTCAAACACATTTTTCTGCTCCATACTATCAAAAGCAAAATAGAACACTGACTTTCTATTGTCGTCCAGATACGGAAAAAGGAAGTACTCCCCTGCTTTTTTGGATCACGAATACGTGACCTCTATGCCGAGAAAGTCGTTGCTGAGCAGTTTTTTGTTTCCGATGATGGTGAGTTTACCATTGAGGTAATGGAACATGGGTAATTCTAAATGTTAAATGCTAAATTCTAGATTAGGTGTACGTATTTTTGTGGAATTTGCAAGTTGGTGAAGTATTTCTATGAGTATGTAGATTAGTGTTTGAAAGACAAAATATAGGCATATAACTGGTCAAAATCAAAGTCTCACGCAGAAATTCACAATACCGGGCGCAAATCTGTATCTATTTGTTTTTTGAGATTGTTATAATTGGATTCTAATGTATATATTTTTCTTGCTTCTTCCACTTTTTTGTAAATTAATTCTTTGATTTTGTGAAAATCATATCATTGATTCTTAGCATGCCGTACATCAAAGAAGTCTCTAATTGCAGGCTCTTGGCGTGTCAATCAGGCCCTTACCTTCTCTGCCATAGCCTCATCGAGATGCATACAGTGTATGTGTTTGGACTCAAAAATAGACAAACCGCTAATTGTGTTGATAAAAATATGTTTGATAGGTAGTTGTTGTGGATCATGCATTAAATTTTTTTGCAGATGAATATCTATCTTAATCTCTTGCTCTGAGCCATTGATGAAAGATTTATAAAGAAACCTATACATACCTTGGATATTACTATTGAATCTCGTTCTTCACTCTTGTAGCTGACATCATAAGGTTCCCATAAATTTCGATAATTTCTGCTTGTACATTTTGAGTAATTTTTCTCTGACATAATCACCACCATCTGTTAGACCCACAAAATCCAGATCCTCACTCAGTCTATAACATCAAAAGTAAACTTTATTGAGACAAGTTCATCACTTAAAAATCAAATCAGGTAGATTGTCGGCAATCCGATTGAGAATTATCGTCAGATAAAAATCTTTTTCTAGTTTTATTGTATTAAAACCAAGATTTATATCGTTTAGATATCTCTCCCAATCCTGTGAATTGGAAACACCTAGCTTCTCTTTTATTATAATCTGGATCATTTATATCTTCTTAATCCTTTGTAAAACATTCTTATCGCAGTATTTTTCAGCCATTTTTGTAAGCTTGATTCTATCTATATTTGATGGTATTCCTTTTATAAATTCAGGATTTTCTTTTTCTTTGTATAATTCTATCAATGCTCTTTCTGGACTCATAAAATTGACAAGTCTCCCCGTGATCATTTTTGTTTTTATACCATAAAAAAAGGATGGTCTTACCTTTTTGAAAATAAATTTTGCATTACCAATAATTTTTTTACCTGAAATAGTAGTATTGTAGATAGTGTATCGTTCTGCTATCTGCGTAGTAAAATGATATAGATTATAGACATGAAGCCCGCCAAACACATAAGGCTCATCTCCAAAATAAAGAGACCCAATTACATAATCGTCTTTTCTGTGGGAAGATCGGTTATTTATATATATCTTTCATCTTTTGATAGGAGTAACAATTCCATCCTTACATAACTCTGCTATAGTATACGCAGGAGCGTTTTTCTCTATCAATGTTTTTAAAATGTTATTTGTGACATATGGCTGATTATAGATCTTTAATTTATGGCTTATTGTGCCTACTTTAGTTGTTTTTTTCATGTTTTGTACTGTGTATAAAAAAGTATGATTTCGTCCTTTTCCTTGCACACCTTATACTCTATTTTTTTGTGATTTCAAGAGAAAAGTGATGCTTGTATTTTCTCTTTTGGATACATCATTTTGATGATTTATTTGTAGTGCAAAAGGTTGTTTTCTCTCTCAGCTCCCTTTGGGCATTGCGATCGTTTTGCTGACGTCGGCAAAATGATCAGATTCAGCTTTTCAACTATTGTTACACGCTTGCTTGGCTTTGTTGACTACATCAAGAAAATTATCTCGTTTTCCATGTACATACTGGTTATTCAAGTAAAGATGTATGTAGTGTATTCATCTCCTATTTCTTGTCACACCGACTGCTTTAGATATCTTCAACTCCTGCACTTCGTTTAAAATTGAAGCATCTAAAGTCATCGGTATATATTCGACGTTACCCTGCAAACTGGATAGCAGGGTTGGCGTCTCATATAATACTTTTTTGACGGGTTGATATTTTATAGTTTTCAAGCTAGTTTTGAGAAATTCTACTCCTTGCCTTCACTATGGGGAAAGAGAAAAAGTCCACTTTTGTGGACCTCTCTGCAAAAAAATTACATCTGACTATCTATTCATGAATTTTCATCTTCTTCAACATTTGGTGAAAATGCCATCGCGAGAGCTACTACCCGACCGATAAAAGACATTCATAAGAAAATTTAAATCATCTTTTCAATTTCATCTAACCCTTTCACAATTTTCCCTTCGAGCTCTTTAATCTGACTAATCAATACTTTGGGACTTTCATATTTGACTGCGGTGTATTCAATTTTTTTGTACTTGGAAATACTGAGATCGTAATTATTTTTCTTGATTTCTTCTTTGGCTACTCGGAATCGTTTTTCTCATTTTTCTGGTTGTTTATCATATTTACGGGCAGTTACACATGATGTATACTTGGCTAATATATCTGGAATATCGTTATCATTGATTGGCGTTCTTTTATCATCTAAACTATATCCATCAGCTGATACATCATAAAATCGGACCTTATTTGTTTCGTCACCTTTTGTGAAAATCAATACTGCTGTGCTTACTCCAGCGTATGGTTTAAATACTCCTGATGGCAAACTAATTACGGCTTTGAGATCAGTATTTTCTAATAGAAATTCTCTGAGTTTTTTATGTGCATTGGAGGATCCGAACAAAACTCCATCAGGAACAATCACTCCGCATCTTCCACCGACGACGAGCTTTTGATACATTAGTTCGACGAAGAGCAATTCGGTCTTTGTGGTATCTACCAAAAAATTCTGATTGATATTTGATTTTATCACACTACCTTTAAATGGCGGATTTGCTAGAATAACATCATACTCTGGTTCATGAGAATATTCTTTTCCTAGTGTATCTTTATACGTAATATTTGGAGAGTTGATACCATGTAATATGCTATTCATCAATGCTATTCTCACCATTTTAGTAGAAAAATCAAAACCAGAGAATGCTGTAGTTTTTAGTTTATTCCGATCTTTTGCATCAAGCAAATCTGCCGGATAATGTGTGCCTGTTTCATCTGTAAATATTGTATCTTTGCTCGTGTTTGCTTGGATGATATGTTTGTAAGCATTTATTATAAATCATGCAGTTCCACAAGCTGGATCACATATCTTGTCATGTTTTGTTGGATCAATGATATCTACTATCATTTCAATAATATGTCTTGGTGTACGAAATGCTCATCACTTTCCTGCACTTGATATTTCATTGAGTAGATATTCATAGATATCTCATACTGTATCATCATTTTGATGTGTTATTTCTAAGTGTTCTATAATACTCACTGCAGAAACAAGCAAACCAGCACTAGGAATCATAAATATAGAATCTTTGAGACTATCAGCGAACAAGTCAGCGTGTGGTAAATTTTTGATAAATGGGAACACCACATCTTTAACGAAAACGAACATTTCTTCTGCAGGCATCTGCGACCAATGAGATCGCCTTAATTCTTCTCATTTATACTTTTTTCCATTTTGTTCAAATGTTCCGTCAAATACGGAAGTATAAGAAAATGAAGACAATCTCTCAGCTTTTAAGCTACTTTGCTTATCTATATCATCAAGTCTTTTCATAAAGATGAGATAATTGATCTGTTCTATGGCAGTCAATGGATCAGCTAAACCATTGGCAAAAAACATATTTCGAAGACCATCAATTTGTGATTTGAGTTCTGCGTTGAGCATAGTGAGTATGTGAAAAATAAATTAAATTCCTGTAAATTTTCCTGTAAGAGATGAATAATTTTTTCTGATTTCTCATCTTCGTCGATTTGTTTCGTTACTTCATTTTACGTCGGTCTTGGCGTAGACCAGCAAGATATGACATTCGTGGTTCTCCTGATCCATATGGACGATATATCTATTCCCCGAACCATGTGGAGACTCTTGGGTTCATGCGACTGCGAATTCACATTTTACGATATGGCAACTTCTACAAGAATGTATTTTTTCAGCTTTCGTTGTTTGCAAATAAGCTTCTATACGAGCAGTAACTCACTGTATCGCTCTGAGAGTAACGTCTCGCGCGTTCTTATATGTTTTGGAAAAAGATTTAATGAAATGATCTTCGGCGTACGCTCATATATATACTTTATACAGATCATTAATAGACATTTTCAGGTTCTTCTTGGGTAATAAATTCGTATGGAATGATTTCTTTGTCTTGGCACAACATCCAAGGCAACTGTTTGTGGGTAAAGTCTACTATTTCTTGGGTATCAGCCTTTTGCCGTTTTTTACAAATCTTTTTGATGAGACCCAATTCCTCCGCGTCTAAATCACCTCCATTTTCCGAAATATTTTCTATCATATAAGCTGTTCATTTTTTAGTAACTGCAATAGATTGTTGTTGCTCCAATTCTTCTATCGTAGTAAAATATGCATCAGGCACAGGTCATTGCCGTATT
>Ga0172379_10001786_pt1 | contig 41038 bp, 31 predicted proteins | sample GrowelOW334metaG_FD_119756 | JGI IMG/M metagenome (GOLD analysis project Ga0172379, IMG submission 119756) | Groundwater microbial communities from an aquifer near a municipal landfill in Southern Ontario, Canada - Groundwater well OW334 metaG | ecosystem: Environmental > Aquatic > Deep... | reverse complement strand
CTTTGGACATAAATGATTTGGCATTTATGATTTTTCTAGAATTGATGACGGAGATCCTAGAGCTCCGATTTGCTAGTTTTATAATGAACTTACTGTCGATTTTGTAACATCCCCATGATGTTTTTACCGGCTTGTTTTGTCGCGGATGACCTGAGCGATCTCCCTGTTGACCGCTTTTTTCTTCAGGATGTCACGCTTGTCGTGCTGCTTTTTCCCTTTGCATAAACCAAGCTCGACTTTAACAAATCCGTTCTTAGTATAAACAGAGAGTGGCAGTAATGTCAAGCCTCTTTGCTGTGACAATCCGATCAATGAAGACACCTCTTTCCTGTTTAACAGCAGTTTTCTGGGTCCGGTCGGATCATAATTATTTTGCTTGGTCTTGGCGTGTTTGTAGGAGGATATATGGCAGTTCACAATCTTGGGAATTCCGTCGATTAAGGAAACAAAACTGCCTTTCAGGTTGATATGGCCGGCTTTGACCGATTTCACTTCCGCCCCGGTCAAAACAAAACCGGCTTCCAGTGTCTCCACGACAAAGTAGTCAAAATAGGCACGCTTGTTTTTTGCTATAATTTTCATGATAATCTATAGTAATTCTACCATTGTCCTCCCGGATTGGCGATATGGTATCATATCCGATATCAAATGGCCACCGGAGCATTTTATTTTATCTGCAAAGAAGCTATAATAGAGTAAATGATTAAGGAAAAAATACAAAATTTAATAACGGAAGAGATTCTTAAACAGCAACAGAATCAGACGCTTGCAGCTTTTGAAATTCCCGAAATAGAAATTGAATACCCTCAGAATAATCAGCACGGGGATTATTCCTGTAATCTGGCCTTGAAACTCGCCGGCTTGCTCCAGCGCAATCCGATGGAACTCGGCAATCAGATAATCTTAGGTCTGAGGCAGAGGATCGCAGACGATAAGATGATTGAGAGAGTTGAACTGGCACCGCCGGGTTTCATTAATTTTTATCTCAAATCCTCCTGGCTGAGTGAAGCAACGCAGATGATTATAACCAAGGGTCAGGATTTCGGTAAAAGCAATATCGGCCACCGGAAGAAAATCCAGGTTGAATTTGTTTCTGCGAATCCCACCGGCCCCTTGCATGTCGGGAACGGGCGTGGATCATTCCTCGGCGATACGCTGGCTAATATTCTCACACATGTCGGTTACCAGGTGGAGCGGGAATACTACGTCAATGATATCGGCAAGCAGGTTGATACCCTGGGTGAGTCGGTTTTGAGAAGATATCTCCAGCGCAACGGGATACCGGTTCCTTATCCGGAATACTGCTATCAAGGGGAATACATAAAGGATCTGGCAAAATCTTTTGTCCTGAGAAATTATACCCTGAACAGCGCGCAGAAGATTGATGAGATCAAAGAAAAAACCAAAATGACCGTGCTGACTAAAATGCTGAAACAGATCAGAGCGTTTTTGGAAAATAAACTGAATATCAAATACGACGTGTGGTTTTCGGAAAAGTCACTGATCGATTCCGGCCGGTTTGAAAAGACAATCAGTAATTTGAAAGAAAAGGGTCTGACCTATGAACAGGACGGTGCGGTCTGGTTCAAGTCAACGGAGTTCGGTGATGATAAGGACCGGGTGCTGATTAAGAAAGACGGCAGGCCGACATATTTCGCAACCGACATTGCCCATCATGAGGTTAATTTTGAAACTAATTCCAGAAAAATAAATATTCTCGGCGCGGATCACCACGGCGAAATACCCCGTCTGCAGGCCGCGCTGAAAGCGCTGGGTTATGAGGGAAGGCTGGATGTGATTTTTGTACAGCTGGTGCGACTCTTAGAAGGGGGATACGAAGTAAAAATGTCCAAGCGCAGCGGAACATTCATCACACTGGAGGAGCTGATCGAAGAAGTCGGTCTGGATGTCGCTAGATTCTTCTTTTTGATGTATGCCGTTTCGACGCATATGGATTTTGACCTAAGTCTAGCCAGAAAGAAGTCCAGTAAAAACCCGGTGTATTATGTCCAATATGCCCATGCCCGGATTTGTAGTATAATGGAAAAGCTCAAAAAAGAAGAAGGCACGCTCAACAAATTTAAGGCGGAACTGAAACATCCGTCGGAACTGATTCTGGCAAAAGAGCTGACCAAATTCCCCGATCTTTTACAAGAGATCAGCAGAAGTTATGAAGTACACCGCTTGCCTTTTTATACGATAGAAATTGCGAAGAAATTTCATGATTTTTATGCACAGTGCAAAGTAATTGAAGAAGGCAACTTGAATGAGGAAAGGCTACAGCTGATACAGGCAACTCAGATTACGCTGCAGAATGCGCTCTCATTAATGGGAGTGAGTGCTCCAGTGAAAATGTAGTAACTGGTAACTCGTAACTTGTAATTTGTAATTAGAAAAAACCCAATTACCAAAAAAAATGAAAATAGGAATTGACTGCAGGAATATATTGAATTCAAACGGTGAAGTGGCCGGAGTGGGGCACTACACTTATTTTTTGGTAAAAAATATTCTGAAGACGGACAAGCATAACGAATACTATCTGTATTTTGATTATAAAATGGCGGGCAAGACCAAGGAGTTCGAACAGAAAAATGTCCGGATCAAATTCTTCCCCTTTTCCCAGTATAAAAGATATCTGCCGTTCACTTATTCACACATGCTGATTTCGGCGGTGCTGATGAAAAGCAAGCTGGATGTTTTTCACGCACCGGCTTATGCCTGCCCACTGACCTATCCCGGTAAAATTGTACTGACCGTGCATGATTTGGCGATTTACCGGCATCCTTCCTGGTTTCCTTCCGGACAGTCCTTCAGCACAAAAATACTCGTGCCGAAAAGCATAAAAAAGGCTTCCCGGATTATCTCGGTATCGCAGGCCACCAAGCGCGATATCATTCAGCTGTTTAAAATTTCACCCAATAAAATTTCCGTTGTGCACGAAGGCGTTGTCCCGCAGAAGGGTCCGGGCAAAACCAAATCATTCTCCAAAGCAGAAATCCAGAAGAAATATAAAATCACCGATAAATATCTTTTCTTTGTCGGCACCATCGAACCGCGGAAAAATCTGATTGCTCTGATCAAAGCCTATAACGCGCTGATGCTGAAGGATTATAAAAAGTTCAAAGACTATGATCTGGTAATTGCCGGTTTGAAGGGCTGGAAATATGAGGAAATATTCAGGACGATTAAGGATCAGAAATTCAATTACAAAATCCGCTTCCTGAACTATGTTTCACAGGAACATAAAGTGGCGCTGATGAAGAACGCCACCTGCTTTGTTTTCCCCACGCTGTATGAAGGATTCGGTCTGCCGATCGCCGAAGCAATGAGTATGGGTGTACCGGTTATCACTTCCAAAGTTTCATCCATGCCGGAAGTAGCCGGCGACGCCGCGGTATTGGTGGATCCGAATAAAGTAACAGACATCCAGAACGCAATTGCGAAGGTATTGGGGAGTAAAAGGCAGAGAGATAAAATGAGCAAAGCGGGATTAATACAGGCTAAAAAATTCACCTGGACCAAAGTGGCGAAAGAAACAATTGACGTATACAAAGAAGTGGGCAGAAAAAAAGAAAGTAAAAAGAAAGTGAAAAAGTAATATGTGGAATCAGGAATCAGAAACAGGTACTATCGTTTTCTTGAAAGTAATTCCAAAATCAAGGGAAAGCAGAATCGTCGGCGTGTTCGGCGATTTTTTGAAAGTGAAATTAAATTCTGCGCCGGAAAGGGGGAAGGCTAATACCGAACTTCTGAATCTGCTGGCGATACACCTTGAACTGAGGAAAACGGATATTGAAATTCTTCAGGGGCAGACAGATAGTTATAAAACAATTTTTATACCGTTGAAATTAAGTGAGATTGAATCTAGGTTATTTTAGGGAGTAGGCCCGCCCGGCCCGCCTGCAATGACAGCATGTCGGGCAGGCTCGCCTTTGGCGAAGCCAAGGCGGACGGGGATAGGGTAAATAGTAGTAACCATTGCGAGGAATCCCGCCTTGGCGGGATGACGAAGCAATCCCGTTCCAACAAACAGTAACCATTGCGAACCTTGTGTGACAAGGTGTGGCAATCCTACTCCTATTAACTTAGGTGCATTATTTCGGGGGTCTTATCCTTCCACTCACTGTCATCCTTCCGTGCATCCCCGGGCCCCAGGTTTTATATTTCCCCCATTGGTAATTTAATTTGGTTTTAATAATAAGTGGGGTTTTTTGTTTACTCCGTAAATGCTATAATAGATCTATGACCTTGAAAAATAAGAAAAAGCTGAAAACTAAATCCAAAAAATATACATTTATTGATTTATTCGCCGGTATCGGCGGTTTTCATATTGCATTTAATAAAGCTGGTGCTAAGTGTGTTTTTGTGAGTGAGTGGGATAAGTATGCTCAACAGACATATAAAAACTATTTTGAAAAGAAAGAACCCGATCTGTTCAAATCAGGTAATTTTGTCGGTGATATAATGAGCGTGGATGTAAAAAAAATACCTTCATTTGATATACTAACAGGAGGATTCCCATGTCAGCCGTTCAGTCAGGCCGGACACAAACGCGGTTTCAAAGATTCAAGAGGTAATCTGTTCTTTAAAATCGCCGAGATTATTAGTATAAAAGAACCCAGGGCGTTTTTTATTGAAAATGTCAGGCATCTTGAAAAACATGACAACGGGAAAACGTTTCAAACTATTAAACATATTATTGAGGATGATCTGGGATATTCATTTTACCCACAATTAGTTAGAGCATCGGATTTTGGTCTGCCTCAACACAGGCCACGTATATACATGGTGGGATTCAAGAATAAAAAAATACAATTCAAATTTCCTGAACCAATTAAATTACAAACAACGATGTCCGATATATTCGGCGGTAAGGTAGACAGGGAAATCGGTTATACATTAAGAGTCGGCGGTAGAGCTTCAGGTATAAACGACAGAAGAAACTGGGATTCATATATAGTCGACGGAAAGAGAAGAAGGCTGACTCCTGAAGAAGGAAAAAAAATGATGGGATTTCCGAAAGATTTTCATTTTCCTGTATCTGAAGCACAGGCCATGAAACAGCTTGGAAACAGTGTTGCGGTACCTGCAATAACAGCAGTTGCACGTGAAATAGTGAAGACTTTAGACAGACACTATGCAAAATAAGGATAAAAAAGGAAATAAGGGTGAGTGGAGCGAATTTTATGCTTTCTTGAAAATACTGACTGACAGAAAATTATTTGCTGCTGATGAAAATCTGGAAATAATCAGTGACAGGTTCTATCTGGTTTTGTATGTCATTAAAAATGAGCTTGGTTCATCAAAAAAAGTATATGATATTTCGGAAGACGAGAATACAATAAGTATCGTCGATGAAAATGGAAATATTATTGACACTATCCTAAATTCAGATATCAGTACTAAATCAATAAACTTATTTAATAGAATAAAAAATGGTTCAAAGGGAGCTTTCAGTATTGACATTGGCAGTGATCTTATGGATATCCTACATTGTTCTAAGATAAAATCAGAATCAACAAATAAGTCAGATATCAGTGTTATTCTATACGATCAAAAAACACCAAGTCCTTCTGAGGTCGGTTTCAGCATAAAATCTATGATTGGCGCACCTTCAACATTACTTAATGCCGGGAAAACGACTAATTTTGTTTATAAAATTTTAAACCTTTCAATTGATAAAAAGACATTAAATATATTAAATTCAAAAAGTAGATTCAGCGAAAAGATATCAGGTATAAAAAATGAGGGTGGGAAGTTAATTTTTGAAAAGGTTGGGAATAATACTTTTAGCAGTAACTTGAGAAAAATTGATTCTATTTTCCCGAAAATAATTTCCAGCATGCTGATAATTTACTATGAAGGAAGAGGATCAACTTTACAGGATATATACAGCGAATTAATTGAAGATGAAGATCTATTGTCAGATATTGATATGGAACATGACACAATTATGCTTAATATAAAGGAGTTTTTAATTGCCATAGCTTTAGGTATGACGCCCAACACCAATTGGGATGGATTAATGAAGACAAGTGGAGGTTATATCATTGTAAAAGAAAACGGGGATATTGTATGTTATCATGTTTATAATAGAGATAAATTTATGGACTATCTGTTTAAAAACACCAGATTTGAAACTGCCAGTACTACACGGCATGGTTTTGGAAAAATATATAAGGAAAAAAACAAATATTATATGAATCTGAATCTACAAATTAGGTTTGTAAAATAGATTGATGGCGGACAGAATTACGAAAGTACAAAGATCTATAAATATGTCAGCGGTCAGGAGTATAGGTAACAGATCGACAGAGCTGGAATTTTTGTGTCTTTTAAAGAAAAATAAAATAACTGAATGGCGAAGACATTACAAAAAACTGAGAGGGACTCCGGATTTTGTTTTCCTAAAACAGAAAACAGCAATATTTATTGATGGATGTTTCTGGCATGGTTGCCCAAAATGCGGGTCATATCCTAAGACAAACAGGAAATTCTGGAAAACAAAAATTGACAATAATATGAAGAGAGACCTGAAGGATGCTAGGGAAATTAAAAGCAAGGGTTGGAAAGTCTTACGGATTTGGGAGCATGAAATGAATAAAAAACCTGAACGTGTCCTGAATAAATTACTGAGAGTTCTAGAAAATAATGAAGGAGAGTAATTAATCAAAAACCGCATAAAAAGCGGTTTTCTTGATTTTTGGCTTTGGTAGGAGTAGTGTTGGGATATAGTTAATTATTGTGCTTTATAATATGAAAGTGATTAGTAATAATGAGCTGAAAGAAATAATACAAAGCGGACATATCAATCTACTTATTGGGTCTGGCTGTTCGCTTGATTATCTTACAACACTCAAAGATATAGAAAATCGAATGAATGTAGGGGCAACCAAATTGCAAGCACAGAAGGACTACTTTAAATTGATAAATAAATCTAAAGCCATACTTAATAAATCACACGAGGTTGATAAAACCGAGAAGAAAAAATTAGCGAAGACAAGACAAAATTACGATTCATTTTTAGGATTTTGGGCTAACACAATTTCTAGTCGTTCTCTACATATCGTAAATAAGCAGGTAAATATTTTTACCACAAATTTTGATATGTTCATGGAGGATTCTTGCGAGCGTCTTGATATTCCATATAATGACGGATTTGCTGGTCAAATAAATCCTATTTTTAATGTTGCAAACTTCAATAAAATTCAAAGATATAAGAGTTTACAATTTGATAACACATCAGATATCCCGCTTTTTAACATTATCAAACTTCATGGGTCGGTTTCTTGGCAGACAAAAGACGATGTTATTGTCTATTCAAAAGGTGCTCATATTGCAGATGATCTTGGGAATAAAAAAGGAAATGACTTTAACAAGGGATACAAACAAATTGCTGTTATAAATCCTAATGCAGAGAAACATTTTGAGACTGTGCTTGATACAAATTACGCATCAATGTTACGGAAGTTCACCTTGGAATTAGAAAAAGAAAACAGCGTTTTAATCCTTGTAGGATTTTCTTTGGCGGACAAGCATATCAAAAATCTCTTAAACGGCGTGATGAAGTCAAATCCAACTTTGGTAGTTGTTTATTTCTCATATTCTGAATATGATAAATCAGCAGATAAATTCGAAGAAAAGAAAAACCCCAACCTATATGTAATTTCGCCGAAACCAAATTTTTCTTTTGAGGAAGCTACCAATTATCTTTCCAAGGTTTTTGTAAATAGTGATATTTCTGAGCAATATGAAAATGAAGAGCAAGTTTAATTTACAAGATCAACTTGTTAATGATTCTGTGTTTATAATCGGAAGCGTTTTTAGTGTTAAAGGAAAAGATATTGCCGTTAAAATAAATAAAGACAAAAATCTTCCCCATTTGTTTTTCAATGGAAGAACTATAAAAAATGTATCTGTTGGACTTTCCAACTATGTAAAAATCATCAAAGGTTTTACTGAAATTATTTGTAAGGTTGAGGGAGAATATCTTGAAGAAGATAAATATCAAACAAACAAGAAATACACGAACGAAAAGCAGAAAATAAACCGTTTTCTCAATGTTTCAGTTTTTGGGTTCTATGATAATGATCAAAAATTCCAACACGGCATAAAAGAAATGCCTCTTATTGGAAGCGAGTGCAGACTGCTTTCAAGGGAAGAATTCGAAACGCTTCACGAACTTTCTGATAAAGAAGAACTTTCCGTACATCTTGGATCTTTGATAGACGAGGAGACTCAAAATATTTTTATATCCGTCAAAAAACTATTTGCAGGACATATTGGAATATTTGGTAATACGGGCTCAGGAAAATCCAATACACTCGCAAAGATGTACACGGAATTATTTAAGTTAGAATTGAGTGATAATTTCAAAACTAAGTCTAAGTTTGTTTTTATAGATTTCAATGGAGAGTATTCAAAAGATGACGATGATGAAATATTAACGGAAAATAAAATCGTTTATAAGTTGAGAACAAAAGATAGTACGGGTGAAAAATATCCCATATTGAAAACAGAAATTGAAAAACTTGAGCTTTTGTCAATTTTGCTCGATGCCACAGAGAAAACACAGCAACCTTTTTTACACAGAGCGATAGATAGTAGGGATTGGTTTGATACGGATAATGAAAATTATGCCAAGGAAATTCAAAGCATCAACCAAAAACTGAAAGATATTTTGGTAATGAATGATAAAAACTTCAATGTTCCCTTTTTGAAAAAATATGTTAAAGATTTTGAACAGCTTGGATTTAAGATTATAAACGACGGTAAGAATATTGATGATTTGAAATATCACGGAAATAATAACTGTTCTTTTTACTATGAAAACGCAGGTGAAAGTCCAAGATATGCGGATAGATATGAGAGTGAGTTTATTGGGGTGGATGGATATTTTAATGCGTTGATGGACACAACCCTAAGTGATCTTCAAAAAATCCAGTTTAAGATACTTGATCAATACTATTTTGAGATTTTAAATGGATATGCAAATCAAGAACATATTAGTCCATTGATTGGGAGGCTTAAAAAAAGATTTGATATGTTGAATAAGGTTTTTGATATTAAGGAGTCTCTAGAAGAAGAAACGGGTTCCAACATTCAAATTATTGATCTCAAAAATGTAGATTTAGAAATCAAAAAAGTCATACCACTTTTAATTTGCAAAACAAATTATGATGAGCAGAAAAACAAAAGAGACACCGATAAAGATAATTCTCTAAATATCATAATTGATGAAGCTCACAATATTCTTTCAGAAAATTCCAACAGAGAATCGGAATCTTGGAAAGATTATCGTCTGGAAACATTTGAAGAAATAATAAAAGAAGGAAGAAAGTTTGGTGTTTTTTTAACAGTTGCCAGTCAGAGACCGTCAGACATTTCACCTACTATTATTTCACAACTACATAATTATTTTATTCATCGGTTGATGAATGAAAATGATTTGAGAGCAGTAAACAAAGCTGTTAGCTATCTTGATAAGCTTTCCTTTGATTCGATCTCTAATCTTTCTGTGGGTTGTTGTTTTATCGCAGGGCAAATGACTCAATTTCCATTGTCGATAAAGGTTGAATTGCTTGATAAAAATGAACGCCCACAGAGCGATACTGTGGATCTTGATAAATTATGGAATAATAGTCAAAATGAAACTGTTATATAGTCCCACCGTCTGTCCACCGAAAAGTACTATCGCGAAGCACAAGCAGGGGTGGTAAAAAGTAAGTAGCATGTTTTGGAATCTGAATGATGTGTTGAGTCATGATTAATAATATTTATGGAAATCGAATCATATAATAACAATGAATAGCATTATGCCTAAAATCCTCCATTTCGAAGACGACAAATTTCTGACAGGAATGTATGCAATCAAATTCAAAAAGGTTGGATTTGAATATGTAAATTATGAAAATCCGACTAAAGATCCTGCAAGTATTGTCAAAAACGAAAAACCTGATTTGATTATCATGGATGTAATAATGCCAATAATGGATGGCTTTGAAGCGACCAAATTAATAATGGCAGATGAAGCAATAAACACTATTCCGATCATCGGCTTTACTAGTTTGAGTCAAGAACTGGATGTAAAGCGAGGAATGGAATTAGGTATGAAAGAATACTTAGTTAAGGCGAAATTTACCCCGACACAAGTGGTTCAAAAAATAGGGAAGATGCTGGATGTTGATGTAAAGACTGAAGGAATCAATTTTCCTCCGATTAAACCAAATTATCCCAGACCGTCAATTCAAGATGATTTATTACATCAGAAAAAAATTCATGGTTACAAAAAACTTTACATTACACTTAGCATTATTGCTATAATTGTATTGTCTGCTATGCTGCCACCTCTCTTAATGCCAAAAGTGAAAAGTGGTATTGCGATTTCTGATGAACTCAGAGATGAGATATTACTGGCAGTTGATACGCATTTTGATCATCCAATAGAAAGAATGGCTGTTTTGCGCTATCAAATTACAGAAATGGAGGATTGGCAAGGTGAATATCATAATCGTTATATTGTTGAAGGTAGAACTATTTATGGCATTATATTTAATAGGGTGGATGCTTATCAAAATGGTGGTATTATTACCGTTCCAACCCTTGAGAACGATTTGATTATTAATTAAAATACTATGGCCGCAGACCCAGAAATTATAAATGCTACAAAAATACTAACCTCTACTTATGCGCGTACAATAATACCGTTCATCCTTATAGGTGGTTTTATATCAGTTGCTATTGTATTAATAAAGTCTAAACTTGATAAAAAGATAGGCGAAATAATGAAGCGGAAGAAGAGACTGAAAAATAATCAATCATCTGATTTGATTTGCCCTGAATGTGGTAGTGCTCTTGTAGAACGCTCAGGTAAATTTGGTAGTTTCTATGGTTGTTCTGCATATCCGAAATGCAAGTATACAAAGAATAATAAGTAAAACACAGAAATAAAATTCTGGGGCCCGGGGTCACATAATAGAAAAATAGAAAGAAACAGGAGAAGACCCCCGGCCCTACACACCAATTAATATAAAAATCAAAACAATAGCAATAATACTATTATTGGTGTGAGGGCGGAACTACGCACATCCTTCGACTCTCTTCTTTCGCTCATGAGATATTAGATTATTGGAATCAGGAAATATTGTGGATCTCCGGGTCCCCGGCCGCCTAACTGCTGTTAGGCAGTGGGGCAGGCAAGCCCGAAGATGACAGTATTCAAATCCGAAGATGACAAGATAAAGCCTGAAGATGATAGTTATTTTTTTATTTCAAAAAAAACCGTACTTGCGAATGTACGGTTCAGGAAAGAGCATTTTGCCCGTAGGTGATGAGCAGTTCAAAGATCGCTGCGAACAGCATGGCGGCCGGAACGGTGATGATCCAGGCCACTACCATCTGCCCGCCGACGCGCCAGTTGGCAGCGCCGATCCGGCTGGCCGCTGTGGTGCCGATTACCGAGCTTGAGATAGCGTGCGAAGTGCTGATCGGCAGTCCCAGCAGGGACGAAATCAGAATCACTCCGCCGGCCGAAGTCTGCGCGGCAAAGCCCTGTACAGGGAGTGTTTCCTTTCCGGAAAGCTGGTTGACGATTGTGCGGATGATCCGCCAGCCGCCGAACATTGTTCCCGCGCCCATGGAAAAGGCACACAGGATCCGAATGGACATCGGCACGTGGAACTCGCTGATTGCTCCGTAGGTCATCAGCGCGATGGTGATGATACCCATTGCGTTTTGGGCGTCGTTCATCCCGTGGGAGAAAGACATCCACGCAGCGGATAATATCTGGAGCTTCTTCAGGCGCTTGTTGAACGGCCGGTGGTTGATCTTCAGCCAGTGTAGCGGCCACATGATCGCGGCGATGACCAGCATGCTAAGGAGCAGTCCCGCGAACGGTGCGAGCACCATTGCGATGGCGATCCTAGTGATGCCGGGCATGAGCAGTACCGACCAGTTGAAGTTCGTGGCAATCAGGGCGCCGCCGATCAGACCGCCGACCAACGCGTGAGTTGAAGAAGACGGCAGGCCGAGACGCCAGGTGATCAGGTTCCAGGCGATCGCCCCCAGCAGTGCAGCTAAAAGGATCGGCTGGGTAACGATATTGGATTCCACAACCCCCTTTCCGATAGTGTACGCTACCGCCGTATGCGAGAGCGCGCCGATGAAGTTGAAACAGGTCGCCAGCAGGATTGCCGTTCTCGGCGAAAGGCAGTTGCTGGAGATGCTGGTAGCGATGGCGTTGGCCGCGTCGTGAAAACCGTTCACGAAATCGTAGGCCAGTCCGACAATCACCACCATTATCAGAAGCAGGAGTTCGCTAGACATGGGAGTCAATCACCCCCTTCACCTTTACGGTGACACCTTTCAGGATGTCGGTTGTTTTTTCCAGTACCTCGATGACTTTCATCAGAGCGTAAGCACGTCGCAGTTCATCCAGAGTAGTTGCTCTGAAGATGATCATCGGCATCCGAATGGCTCGAATATCATCCGCCCTGCTTTCCAGTTCCTCGATCGCGTGATAGACGCTCTCGGGGTGATTGAATTGCTGGAGCGGACTGATGATCAGGGCGATCTGCTGTCCGGAAGCGGCAACGATCTCAGCCATCTGGCGCAGTTCATCAGGCGGGTTTTCCACCTGGAAATAGAAGTACAGGTTAGCTGCCATCTTGAGCGAACCCAGGATGTCCTGGAGCATGTCGGCCAGCCCGGTAATCTCCTGTCGGGGAAAGGGTGTGATGACAGCGCGATTGACGATGTCGTTGATCGTCCTTTGTGCCTGTTTGCCGGAAGTCTTCGCCCGTATGATCTCTCTAAGGTGAAGATTTCGCTCATCCCTCGTAAGGCCGTCGTTGATCATCAGTCTCAACTCCGCTGAGCTGACCGCGATCAGGTCGACCATGCTCTGCAGGTGGCGGTAAAGCTGCTCGTCTTTCGGCAGGAAGCTGATACGACGAACGAACCTTACTACACCCAGTAGGGTACTTGAAGACACGGGTTTACCCCCTTGTTTCGGGTTGTCAATTTACTTCGGAAAGTTTCCTAGCTTACCAATAGTTATACACGTTGTCAAAGCAGGACTTTTTGAATATGCATTCTGTTTTCCACCTGGTCAAAAATCACTGAATTCGGGTGAATATGGGAAGTTGGCGCCAAAACCGTGAAAAGTAGTATAAAATAGAGAGTTTTTCACGGTTTTGCTGTCAATTACCCTTGGGTTTACCACCCCTCCGGAACATGATTTTAAATAGTAACAATAATCTGCTCCCCTCCTTGATAAGGAGGGGAAGGACTTGCAGGGTTATTAGATTGAGAAATAATTTCCTGGGGGAGGTGCTTAATGTCATTTAAAGACCATGTTGTCAAAGGACAATTTTTCTATTATAATGAACATGATTATTAATATTATATGGAAAAAAATAAACAAAAACCCGAATTTATTGGTGTGAATTTCCCCAAACTCGAAGAGGAGATTCTTTCGTATTGGAAGGAAAAAGATATTTTCCGGAAAAGTATTGAAAAAAATACCGGCAAAGAGTTTATCTTTTTTGAAGGTCCACCGACCGCCAACGGTAAGCCGGGGATTCATCATGTCTTAGCCAGAGCTTTTAAGGATTTGATTCCGCGTTACAAAACGATGCAGGGGTTCCGTGTGAACCGCAAAGCGGGTTGGGATACGCAGGGGTTGCCCGTTGAACTGGAGATTGAAAAGAAACTGGGCATTTCCGGCAAACCGGACATTGAAAAATACGGCATTGAAAAATTCAATAAGAAATGCAAAGAAAGTGTCTGGGAATACAAGGACGAGTGGGAGAAGATGACGGAAAGAATCGCCTATTGGGTTGATCTGGAAAATCCGTATGTGACCTATGACAACGGCTATATTGAAACTCTCTGGTGGACTATTAAACAAGTCTGGGACAAAGGACTGCTTTATAAGGATTATAAAGTTGTACCGTATTGTTCGCGTTGCGGGACTACGCTTTCTTCGCACGAACTGGCTCAGGGGTATAAAGAAGATACGGAAGATCCGTCAGTTTTTATCAAGTTTAAAGTTAAAGGAACAAAAGAAAACGAATATTTTCTAGTCTGGACTACTACGCCGTGGACTCTGCCTTCCAACGTGGCACTCGCGGTGGGAGCGAAAGTGGATTATGTTAAAGTTGAACACCACAAAGAGATATTAATTCTGGCGGAAGCGCGCTTGGGCGTACTGCGTGGAAAATATAAAGTGATCAAAAAAATAAAAGGGAAAGACCTGGTCAATTTAGAATACGAACCGCTTTATAATTTTGTTCAGCATAAAGAAAAGTCGCACTATGTCCTGCCGGCGGACTTTGTTTCCATCGATGACGGTACAGGCATTGTGCATACCGCGGTAATGTACGGAGTTGACGACTTTGAACTGGGCAAAGCAAATAATCTGCCGAAACATCATCTGATTGATCTGGAAGGGAAGTTCACCAAGGAAGCCGGATCATTCGCAGGTCTGTTTGTGAAAACTGCTGATCCCAGAATCGTATCGGACTTAAAGGACCGCGATCTGCTTTACTGGGCAGAAACGATCAAACACACCTATCCGTTTTGCTGGCGTTGCAGTACCCCGCTATTATATTACGCGAAAGATTCTTGGTTTATCAAAATGACCGCGGTTAAAGAGCAGTTGATTAAAAATAACCGGACGATTAACTGGGTACCGAACCATATCAAGGAAGGGCGCTTTGGCGAGTGGATCAATGAAGTTAAAGACTGGGCACTTTCCCGCGAACGTTACTGGGGTACACCGCTTCCGATCTGGGAATGTGATAAATGCACGGATAGAATCTGTATCGGATCATATGAAGAACTGGCGAAATATTCCGGCAAGAAATTAGCAAAGTCATTTGACCCGCACCGCCCGTTTATTGATAAAATGACTTTTAAATGCGCAAAATGTGACGGTGAGATGAAACGTGTACCGGAAGTTTTGGATGCCTGGTTTGATTCCGGTTCCATGCCGTATGCGCAGTGGCATTATCCTTTTGAAAATAAAGATCTGATTGATGCAAACAAAGCATATCCTGCTGACTATATTTCAGAAGCGATTGACCAGACCCGCGGTTGGTTTTACACCCTGCTGGCGGTGGCAACCCTACTTGAAAAAGATGCACCATATAAAAATGTTATTTGTTTAGGACTGATTCTGGACAAAAAAGGTCAGAAGATGAGCAAGTCCAAGGGTAACGGGGTTAATCCTTGGGATGTGATTGATAAATACGGAGCAGATGCTCTGCGCTGGTATCTCTATACAATAAACCAGCCGGGTGAATCGAAAAATTTTGATGAAATTGGTGTGAACGAAGTTGTAAAAAAACAACTTTTGATTCTTTGGAATGTGGTGGTGTTTTTCAAAACCTTCGCTAAGGAAGGAATGCCAAAGCAAAAAACCTTATCCAGACATTTAATGGATCATTGGATTATGGCAAGAACGCACAAACTGGTTGATGAGGTGACAGATTCTCTGGATAAATACCAGATTACCGAAGCGGGCAGGAAAATAGAAAGCTTTGTTCAGGATCTCTCAACCTGGTATGTCCGGAGGTCCCGAGACCGGTTCAAACAGCCGAAAGATTCCGAAGACCGTCTGGCGGCATTGGAAACGCTGGCGGATGTCTTACTGACACTGACGAAAGTACTGGCTCCCTTCATGCCGTTCATTGCCGAAACACTATATCAGGAATTGAAATCGGTGATGGGTGAGTATAAGACTGATTGGCAGGAGTCCGTGCATCTCGAAACTTGGCCGTCGAAAGACAAAACTCCCGTTGACCAGAAGCTGATTGACGAAATGGAACGTGTCCGGAATATCGCCGAATTGGCTCATGCTGCGCGCGCTGAAGCCAAGATCAAAGTCCGGCAGCCGTTAAGTCAGCTGGTGATCGCGTCAGAATTCAAGGAAGAATTTTCTGATATTCTTCAGGATGAGCTGAATGTAAAAGAGGTTACGAAAGTACATCAAAAACACAACGGCAAACTGCCGGAAGGCGTAGATTGGATCAGGAAGGAAGAAACAGAAATTAAAATCGCTCTGGATACAACTTTGACCGACGAATTGGTTGAAGAGGGGATTTTAAGAGAGATTGTCCGGCAGATCAACAGCATCAGAAAAAAAGCCGGTTTAACTATTCAGGATAGCATTGCAGTATATTATAAAACTGAAAGCGAATATTTGATGAAGTTTTTTGAATTCTTCAAAGAATCATTGCTCAAGGAAACAATCGCCGTATCAGTACAGGCGTACGATAAAAAGAGAAAAGCAGATTTTGAAAAAGAAGTAAATGTAAACGGAAAATTAATAACACTAGGGATTGAGAAAAAAAGCTGATATGGCTACCTATCGATCGGAAGCAATTGTATTGAGAAAAAGAGACACTCGCGAGTACGACCAGGTCCTGACGCTGTTCACCAAGGAAAAAGGCAAGGTTGATCTGATTGTCAAAGGTGCTCGGAAAATAGGCAGTAAAATGGCCGGTCATCTGGAACCGTTCGGTGTGGTCGACGTGATGGTGGCACAGGGAAAAGTGCAGGACCGGATTGCCGGAACGAAACTCTTGGAAAATTTTCCCAATCTGAAATCAAATCTGGAAAGCATCGCGTTATCAGTATATTTTAATGAAGCGGTAGACAGTATTATTCACGGCCACCAGTCGGATCCAAAAGTATTTGCGCTGATATCAGAAGCTTATAATTCCATTGACCAATACGTTTTGCGGAACAAGCATAGTGCGAATATCCACGACCAAGTATTAATCGCCCTCTCATATATTCTAAAGCTTTGTGCTTCACAGGGTTTTGCTCCGGTTTTCAACGCATGTTTCTATTGCAAAAAAGATGTTAAAGCAGAAAAAAACTTTGTCAGCGATCAGCATTTAAGCATTGTCTGTCCGCAGTGTAAGCAAAAAGAGCAGTCATTGTATCCGATTTCCGTCACAGCACTGAAAGTACTGCGCCTGATCAACCAGCAGACAATTTCAAATATCAAGCTGAAAAATCTTGATCCGGTAATTTCCGCAGAGGTCAGAAAAATTGTAAACAGTTTTATCCTGATGATCAGCGAGCGACAAATGTATTCTTATTCTTTTCTTTCCAAGCTTATTGTTAATAATTGATCGTGATGGCGAAAAAAAAATCAAAAGACATTCCGGTTTCTGATTCAAATAGCAATAATACAAAAAAGCTGAACGATAATAGTGGTGTGAAAAAAGATGCTGTTTCAGAAGGTCTGGAAACGATAACTTCCATCTACCGCGAAGATCAAACGGTTAAAACTGATATGACGAAGTTGGATCGGAAGAAGCTCACCAAGAAAAGACTGATGGGTTATTTTGGCATTGCTTTATTATTTATGATCGCCGTGGCCAGCGTCGCCGGATTTTTTATTTTTAACCGCGGCAATAATACCGGTGGGAAGAGTATTGAACTCTCCATATCAGCGCCGAAGGAAATTTCGTCCGGCGAAGAAGTATTGTTTGAGGTGACATATCTGAATAAAGAAAACGTGGCAATCAACGATGCGGATGTAACCCTGATGTATCCGGAAGGTTTTCATTTTTCACATTCTGAACCGGCCGCCGCCAATGAAGCGCATACTTTCTGGCAGTTAAAAAGTATACCGGGCGGAATGGGCGGTAAAATAAAAATTTACGGACAGGTGATTGGTGAGATTGAAGAAACGAAAACATTCCAGGCGACAATGGATTATATGCCTGCCAATTTCAGTTCTTCATTCAGGGAAAAAGCATCGCATTCTTTGGAAATAACGTCATCCATCTTTGATTTGGCTCTGAAGGCACCGCTCCGGATAGTTAGCGGGCAGGAAACGGAAATAGATATCACTGTCAAGAATAATTCCGAAATAAACCTGACCAATGTAAAAATAACTGCCAGCTATCCGGAAGGTTTCGTAATCAACAGTTCCGACCCGGAAGTGTCTGAAGATAAACAATCCTGGTTCCTAGAGACGCTGAATGCCAATGAGGAGAAAATTATTAAATTGAAGGGTGTGTTTACCGGTAATCCTGGTGATACACAGGAGTTAAAGATTCAGTTGGGTATTGTTATGGATAACGGAGTATTCCGTCTACAGAACGAAAAGACAGCACTGGTATTTATCGTCAAACCGGAGCTAAACTTGCAGTTTACCGTGGATGGATTTAACCAGGAACATTCGGTCAGTCCGGATGATATGTTGGAGTTTAATATTGCATATCAGAATGCCAGCGACTTGAAGCTGGATAATGTGGTGATTCAGGCGAATTTTACTGCTGACACACAGATTTTAAATTTTGCTTCAATTGAAGATTCACACAATGGTATTTTTGATGAAGAGCAGAAAACGATAACCTGGAGCTCCACGGAAATGGAGGAGCTCGCGTCCATCGTTCCCGGAGCGACCGGAAATATTTCCGTTAAGATTCCTGTCATTTCTTCACTTTCACCGCAAAAATCTTCCGATAACAATTTTTCTGTGGATGTTTATGCGAGTGTAAAATCACTGGAGGCTGAGGACACGGGAAATTTTGAGGTAAAGAGCGAAAGCAACCACGTAATAGTGAAAATGAACAGCAAGGTGGAGCTAAAAGCTGAAGCCAAATATTATTCTGACGATTTTGAAAAATTAGGCACAGGACCGATACCGCCGATGGTAGGCGAAGCAACAACCTATCGGATATTCTGGACAGTATCCAATCTTTACAATGATCTTAAAAATGTTGAAATAACCACGCTTTTGCCGGAGGATGTAAACTGGAATGGCAACGCATCCGGAAGCGCAGATACTAAAGTGACATTTGATCGCGAAACCCGGACAGTAACCTGGAAAATTCAGGAACTGCCGGCCAATTCCGGAACACTCTTGCCGATTGCCGAAGCAACGTTTGATGTCAGTATTACGCCGACAATCAGCCAGGTCGGAAAATTAGTTATGCTGACTCAGGAAAGTATTTTATCGGCACGCGACATTTTTACCGGCCTTGATGTGTTAGTAAACGACCGGGTAATCACTACGGATCTGGAAAATGACGTAGCGGCCAGCGGAAGGGGGATTGTGATTGAGAAGTTGGACGTTGTTAACAGCAATACAAATTCAACGCAATAAAACCGCTTAAGGTAAGCGGTTTACAAAGAATTCCCCGTTGGTTTATGCCGAAGGGGTTTTTGGTATTCTTTTAACTGCCAAAAGGTGACCAAGGATACTTAAAGCGCTGAAGACAGATGCAATACTGAAAATCACCGTAACAGCTGTTGTATTAGCGTCTATCAGTAGTGTAATGAATAAAACAATTGTACCGACAGTTTGAAACAGCATTTTTATTTTACCGTAAACATTCGCACCCAGCTGGAATTCTACCCTTATTTTTTTTGCCAGTGGTGCGAACAGTACAACCAGTAATACCAGGAATGCCTCCAGTCCGATAATTATATAAATCAGCACGTGTGGTAGTGTTTCCCAACCGAGTATTATTAATACAGTAATAAAAACTATTTTATCCGCTGTCGGATCAAAAACTTTGCCAAACTCGCTGATCTGGTTTTTTACCCGCGCCAGCGGTCCGTCCAGAATATCTAAGGCATATGCAAAAAGAAATAGGATTGTTGCCAGAATATAGTTTTCCTGCTGAATTGCTAAGATAATCGGCGCCAACATAATGATGCGGAGCAGAGTAAGAAAATTCGGTGTGATCGTATTGGGAATTAGCCTGGCAATTTTTTGTAAGCCTAAGTCGACATGTTTCAAAATACCCTGGAGAAACCTGGTTAATGCATTCATTTCTTTTTAATATTCCTAATTATTTGATTAGAAAGGATTTTAATTCCTTCTTTGCGTGAAAGCAGGTGCATTTCTTTTACAACTGTAATCATTTTATTATTCCATCTGCCTGTTTCCAAACCATGCAATTCATTTTCACTTTTTAGATTATGATAAATTTCTTTCGCATTCGTTCCTGTTACTTTTGTCGCCACTGTGCCGATTTGCCAGATCACATGCCCGTCACTTCCGGCCAGCATCGGCTTATTCAGAAACTTTGCCCAATCAATGGCACTTTGGTTTTGTGTTCTGGATGCCATGCCGTTAATTCCTTCTATGATATCAACATTTTCCTGGATAAATGACTCCTTAATTGTACCGGCCGCAATTGCCCTCTGCACGCCACCCTTTCCTAAAACAAAGGGGTGTGGCATAGATATAATGCAATTGAAGCCCCTAGCTTTTTCAATCAATTCACCCGGAAGCAGATTGGTTACAAACGCGCCGCTTTTTTTGTTCGGCTTTACTACCTTTTCAAAAAATCCTCTCAGTTCTGTATGAGTTTCAAAATACAAAAGCACATGTGTACCGTTCATACAATTCACTTCAATACCGGGTATGATCACAACTTCAGACTGCTGACTTGCCACCATTGAACCTTCTATCTCGTTATGATCGCAGATTGCCAGTCCGAGATTCAGCTTGCGTGCGGTTTTTAATAATTTGCCGACCGGAATTGTTCCGTCAAATGAATAATTTGAATGTACATGAAAGTCAACCATTCTTTTCAGGTCTCTTTTTGTATCGCGAAGATCAGGTTTTGTAAAAAAAATTGTTGACATAAGCCAATATATTCAATTGTATCTGAAATTATTCGGTATTACAAGTTACTTTATCAATTTGTTAAAAAAGGTTATAATACACACAAGATTATGGCAAAATTCAACCCCACAAAATTTGTAGAACACCTGCTCAAAAAATATGTTGTTTTTGCTCCTGTGGAACAGGGGGACGAGCTGTTGTTTCAGCGGATTCATGAGGCAAAAGAATTGTCGACATCATTGCGCCTGCCACGGAATTCGTTTAAGCAGTTTTTACTACCTCACAATGAGGTGCTTTTTGATTTTGCCGGTGCTAAAACAAAAAAGGAAATTTTGCCACAGGTCATTTTTGGCTTATCACTAGTGGATCTGAAGGCGCTGATCCTTTTTGATCAGATGTTTGCCAAAGACCCGCATTATCAGGCACGTCGGCAGAATACGCTGATCGTCGGTCAATGTGTTGTACCGGAGGATGCCAAATTCCTGAATATCTTTGAAGAAAACGTTTTGGAAAGACTGAAATTTGATATCCTGCTGGATCACCGTAAAAAAGGAGAACCGAAAATTTTTACCGGTTCCAGACTTGGTCAGAAGACGCTGGAAAAATTTGGGTTTAACGATTTTGAACATATCGATTTTAAGGGATCGGTCGAAGGTGGAAAGCTGGATCCAAAATCGCAGAAACTGAAGGAACAGATGAAGAAGGTGATTAATGATAAAAAATTCTGGGAAGATTTTGCCAAGGATTGCATCATGTGTGGTAAATGCACGGTTGCCTGCCCGACCTGTTATTGTTTTGATCTGGTGGATGAGGGCGGTGAAATTGGTAATGAACAGACGGGTGTCCGCAAGCGCCGATTGAGTTCCTGTTTTTATGATGACTTCGCATCTATTGCCGGCGGAGAAAATTTTCTGAAAACAAAGGCGGAGCGGTTGAGGAATTATTATATCCATAAATTCATCAGAACACCGGAAAGAGAGCAGATATTGGGTTGTGTCGGGTGTCTGCGCTGTTTTCAGGTCTGTCCGGTGGGAATTGATATCAGAAAAATATTAGAAGCGGCTTTGAAATATAAATAAATGAAAAATCCCTACGAAAGCTATCCAGCCACTATCACAAAAATCATATTAGACGCTCCTGACACAAGAGGCTTTACTTTAAAATTCAAAGATAGAAAACGCCAGGCAAATTTCGGTTTCATCCCCGGTCAATTTATTGTAGTCGGACTGCCGGGTATCGGTGAAATCCCCGTGGGTATTAATTCCTCCACTACTGAGAAGAAATTTGTCCAGATTACTGTCCGCGGTGTGGGGAAGGTCAGCCGGGCAATTCAACAGAAAACTGTCGGATCGACATTGTTTATCCGTGGGCCGTATGGAAACGGCTGGCCGATGAAGGAAATAGAAAAACGCGATTTATTGGTAATCGCCGGCGGGCTTGGGATTATTCCGCTCAAACCGCTGATTGACGAAGCTTGTCGCAAAGACTGGGGACGTCAGAATCAGGTGCAGGTTTTTTACGGGTCAAGGAATTTTAAAAATCTTTTATTTGAATCACAGTACAAGAAATGGTGCACTTTTCATGATACGCAGATTGTTCTGGACATGGCCGGTCCGCGCTGGCATGGCGAGGTCGGCAATATTACCGATCTTCTGGCTAAACACAGTACACCAAAAGGGGCGATTGTCACCGTTTGCGGTCCGCCGATTATGTATAAATATGTGATCCCAAAACTGCTGGAGAAGGGTTATAAACCGGAAGATATTTATCTTTCACTGGAGCGGAAAATGTACTGTACGATTGGAGTTTGCGAACACTGTGCGATCGGAGAAAAATATGTCTGCAAGGACGGACCAGTATTCAGTCTGGCGGAGATCAGGGAAATGCCGGAGGCTTTAGAATAAATATATGTGCATTACACTGCCGGGAAAAATAATATCAAAAATCGGAACTGTTGCAGTCGTGGAAGCAAACGGGAGAAAAGTGGAAATAAAAATCGATGCCGTGCCGGATGCTGTCAAAGGGGATTGGATACTGGTTTACGGAGATCTAGCCTTAAAAAAAATATCAAAACAAGAGGCGGAAGAAACAATTAAAATATTATCGAATGATTAAATATTTAAAAACACTACCAACGATTCAGAAGGGAATATTACTTGCAATCGGTGCGGCACTGGTCAGCGGAGTTGCCAATTTTATAAACAAAAACGGGGTGTCGGCGGTCGGTGAGCCGTTCGTCTACACTGCCATGAAAAATATTGTGACGGCCGTATTGCTGTTGGGCGTTCTGTTTGCATTCAAAAATTTCCGGCAGATCAGGAAGCTGACAAAACGCGATTGGATGAAACTTGGAATAATCGGTTTGATCGGTGGCGGTATCCCTTTTCTGCTGTTTTTCAAGGGGCTAAGTCTGACCTCGGCAGCCAGTGCTTCACTAATTCATAAAACATTATTCATCTGGGTTGCTTTACTAGCTGTACCGTTTCTAAAAGAAAAATTCCGCTGGTATCAGTACGGAGCATTAGTTATGTTATTTTTCGGTAATTTTATTATACTGGGTCCCAGTAAATTCAACTGGGGTCAAGGGGAAACACTGGTATTTTTAGCAACCCTACTATGGTCAGTGGAATTTATTGTGGCTAAGCAGATATTGAAGACCATCCATCCCAATATCGTCGCCTGGGCCAGAATGACAATCGGTATCTTTTTCATCTCATTGTTTTTAATGTTTACAAGTCGGTTTGATAATCTGTTATCGGCTTCATTTGCCGGCTGGGGCTGGTCAATGCTAACCGGTGCTATTTTATTCCTTTTTGTTCTGACTTGGTATCATGCCCTGAAACGCGCGCCGGCAACTTTGGTAACCAGCGTTCTGGTATTTGCTTCGCCGATCACAACATTCTTAGATGAAGTGTTTCAGAAGAAAACACTGGTTTGGGATAGCGCGGTCGGGTCATTATTGATAATCATCGGTATAGCTGTTTTTTCTCTGGCGGCAGTGAGATCAAAAAAAGAATTGCTTACCAATTCATAAAATATAAACTATGGAAGGTATTATTACCTGTGCCCGATATGCGTATATGCCGAATAATTTAGGATACTGCGGGCCTGATGAAAACAAAAACTTGATCGGCTATATCGCAAACGATGAACAGGATGACGGATTGAAAGAAATACTGACAGATTTTCAGACACTGAAGCCGTATCTGAACTTTATCGCCAGAACCAACAGGATCCCTGATCCTTTTCACAAACAGGTGGTGGAGGCTTACTGGATCGGCAATAATCTTTTGGAAAGCGTTTCCGCAAAGCAATATTACAAATATTTAACTGATGAGTTTTCCTTACAGAAGAAAATTGACCGAAAATCGCTCCAATATGTTTACGGTAAACTGCCGATGGGAGCCAAACCGCACCATTCATTTCATGTTTTGAATATTTTCCGCCGAACCGGCCACCTATCCATCAATCATACTGTTGAAACTATGGATAACTGTTGTATCAGTTGCGGGAAGGTGATCAAAAAGATGCCGGACAAACTACTGGTTGAATATTCCCCCTTAGGGATAGTCGAAGGCAAGCTTACACAAGGCGAAAAAAAGCAAAAAGAAATACTGACGGAAGTGGACGGGCAGTCAATGGAGGCAGAAATTAATACAGGGGATCTGGTAACGTTTCATTGGAACGCGGTCTGTGAAAAAATAACACCATTGCAGGCAAAGAACCTTTCATTTTATACCAATCAAGCAATTAGTTTAGCCAATCTAACATTATGATCAAGCAAAAAACGATAAAAAAACCCGCCAAGAAAAAAACCAAACCGGTTGTTGCATTCCTCAGTCTTTCTGGTTGTGAGGGTTGTTCTTTTGCCATGCTTGATTTAGGGGGAGAATTTTTTAACGCTCTGGTACATCATTACAAATTGGGGGAACATCATTTTCTGGAGGAGATGAAGGGAAAGAGACATTATGATATAACATTTGTGGACGGTGCGCCTTTAACTTTAGAGAATACGAAAGTTCTGAAGGAAATGCGCGAGCGTTCCGACTATATGGTGGCGGTAGGCAGTTGCGCGGCTTTAGGGGTTGTGCCGGGAATCAAAAACTATGTGGATAAAAAGAAAAAGGCCACGTACGTTTATCCCAAAAATAAAAAAATATACAATCCGGACATTCATCCGATCTCCCGTTATGTTAAAGTTGATCTGGTGATTCCGGGATGCCCGATTGATAACAAAGAATTTTTGAAAGTATTCACGGATGTAGCTCAGGGCATTGAACCACAGCTTTCCCATCGCCCGGTCTGCTACGAATGCCAGAGCAACGGTAACCCATGCCTACTGCAACAGGGGCAACCCTGCCTCGGCCCGGTAATCCAAGGCGGATGCAATGCCGTTTGTCTGAACAGTCGCTATTATTGCCGTGGGTGCCGGGGGATTTTGAAAGGCGGTACTATCGATGATGCGGTTAAAACACTTAATACCAAGATAGAAAAACTGGTCGGTAAACGAGCGCTGCACCATATCCTACAAATTTATGGGATCCAGGAGGACTGGTTGAATAGATTATGAAGGGTATTAGGCCCGCCCGGCTCGCCTTTGGCGAAGCCAAGGCGGACGGGGTTTGAGTTAAATGATTTTATGATTTAATTAGTAACTCGTAACATGTGATTCGTAATTGTTGGTTCTAACTCTTAATTAGCATTCATTGCCAGAAAAAATCAATTAAAGTTTAAAAAAATATGCGTATCCAAATTGAGGCGGTAGAAAAATTACTAAAAAACAAACTGCGGAAAATCGGTTTTACGGCGGAAGAAGCTAAAGCAATTACCTTTGAATATATTTCCGGTGAATTAAAAGGAAAGGGGTCACACGGTGTTTTTGGATTTATTAATGCTTATAAGAGATTAAAGCAGACAAGAAGGGGTCATTACAAAGTTGTAATTGATAAACCTGGCTATGCATTTATCGAAGGAAATAAGGATATCGGGCAGATTGTAGCCTACAAAGCGATTGAGTTGGCAATAAAGAAGGCGAAAAAAACCGGCATTGCAATGGTAGGCGGTAACAATATTCATTCTTTTTTACGACCGGGTACCTGGGCGGAGGTGGCGGCACGCAAAGGCATGATCGCTTTGTGCTTTAATTATGGTGGTAGTCCCGCCATAGCTCCGACCGGTGCTAAAGAAGCAATTCTTGCAACTAATCCGATAGGAATCGGTATCCCATACAAAGAGTATCCTTTTGTCATTGATATGGCAGTTTCGGAAAGAGCATATAATGTTATTAAACTGGCACAAAAACTCGGGAAAAAGATTCCCAGTGGATGGGCGATTGATAAAAACGGAAAAAACACGAATGATCCGGATGCTGTGGCATCAGTTTTACCGTTCGGCGGATATAAAGGATATATTCTGGCGCTGGCGCTGGAAATACTGACCGGGCCTTTTGTCAGGACTAAGGTCGGTAAAAAAACAAAGAAAGTCCGTGGCCTTCTGTTCATTGTTATTGATCCCTATGTATTTACGACCAAAAAAGATTTTAGCCGCGATATGAATCAACTGATTAAAGAAGTGGATGAAGCCAAAAGGATTAAGGGTGTTAAGGATATCCATATCCCTGGAGAAGTGGCGGCAAAAAATGAAATTAAAAAAATGAAGTCCGGTTATTTCGATATTGATAAAAATATTATTGAGCAGATTGAGAAACTATGAATCCCGTTAGAAATTAATAAAAATAGCGGGATGCAAAGTTAAAACCAATATTACATTATTCACATAATTTCTAACGGGATGAAACGAAGAATCAAATTTGATCATGTAGCGAAAATTGAAGGCCATGCCAGCCTGATCACGGATTTGGAATCCGGCGAAATCAACCGGGCCCGATTCAAAACACTGGAAGGTTCCAGGTTTATCGAGGGTATCCTGGTCGGCCGTAATTACCAGGAGGCACCGCTGATTACCGCGCGTATTTGTGGTGTTTGTCCGGTAGTCCATAATCTGGGCAGCATATTGGCGATTGAGGATGCGATGAAGGTTAAGGTAAGTGAGAAAACCGTTGTTTTAAGAAAACTGATGATGTGGGGCCAGTTTATCCAGAGCCACAGCCTGCATTTGTATTTCCTCACGTTACCGGACTATTTTAAAATGCAGAACAGTCTGAAACTTTTAAAAGATTTTCCTGAAGAAACAAAACAGGCGCTGGAGATCCGGGCGTTCGGCAATAAACTGATTGAAGTAATCGGCGGACGGTCAATCCATCCGATGAATTCCGCAGTGGGTGGCTTCATGAAAAATCCTGATGAGCGTGAATTGAGATTGCTTTTAAAACAGATTGATCCATTGTTGAAAATTGGCGCAAAGATAACAGGAATATTTAATTCCTTGAAGTATCCCAAATTCTCCCGCAGGACCGAGTTTATTTCGCTTACTCATAAAAATGAATATCCGATATACCAAGGCACACTCACTTCAACAATTGATAAATCAATTACCAAAGAAAGATTTATCAAAGAAGTTGAGGAAGAATACAGCAATTGGCAAAGAATCAAAAAGACCAAACTCTATGGCAAGATCTACATGGTCGGTGCATTGGCGCGTCTTAATGTGAACCGGAATCTTTTAAAACCGAAAGCGAAAGCATTGCTGAAAGCTTCCGGGATTGAATTCCCTTCATACAATACTTTCCACAATATTTTAGGGCAGATGATTGAGACGGTTAACGGTTTGGAAGAATGTAAAACACTGATCAATCAGTATTTGAAGATGAAGGGATCTTGTCTTGTTAAAAAGTATGAGATCAAAGCAGGGGTTGGTATTGGTGTCATTGAAGCACCGCGCGGAACCCTGTTTCATGTATACGAAATAGATAAGCTAGGCTTCCTGAAGAACGTAAATATTATTACCCCCACCGCCCAGTTTGTGAATAACCTGGAGGAAGATATTAAAGCGTTTCTTCCGGACATTCATAACGTATCTTCTCAAGCTTCAAGAAGAAAAATAAAAATGCTGGTACGCGCGTACGACCCATGTATGACCTGCGCGACTCATTAATGGATTAAGGGTAGTGGTTCGAATTCATTCGAACAAATTCAATCAAGAAGCGAATGAATTCGCTTCTGCTCGGTGAGAAATTGAAAGAACAATATCAGAATAAATAATTAATATTCTGATAAGTGAGTACGATCAATTCATAGCCTGTGTAACTTATAAATATATAATTAATCAATAAGGGCAGGTTCGAATTTATTCGAACGATTAAAATAAAAGCGAATGAATTCGCTTCTGCCCGGTAAAAAAGTAATACTATGCACGACCTTATGACTGCAAAAGACATCTGCGATGCAGTACAAAAAAAAGCCAAGGAAAATAAACTGAAAACAGTTTCGGAGATTGTGATTGATCTGGGGGAAATGGAGGATCATGGTGAAATTGTGTCGGAAGAAAATTTGCGGTTTCATCTGGATTACCTTTTGAAGGGAACGCTGGCGGAAAAAGCGAAGTTGGTTTTTAACAAAGTATCCAGCGATACAATAATTCTGCGGGAAATAGAAGGCGAGTAGGATAAAGCATAATGTAAAATGAATAATGCATAATTTTCGTTCTAAAGAAATATTGAATGATGGAAATAAGAGATAAAAATAGTGAGCGCCTTTTTTTGTTTGACTTTGACGGAGTGATTGTGGACAGTCTGAAAGAAGCTACGGATGCGATCGGTATATTTTTAGGAACTTTTAATATCAAGCAACCAACCATGGAGGAAATCCGCCGGATGTACCAGAAAAATATTTTTGATTCATTTAAAGAGATGGGTGTGCCGGACGACGGATATCCGAAATTGTACTCTATAATCAAAGAGAGAAGCGTGCAGTATGAAAGCTGGATCCCAATGTATGAAGGAGTCAATAATTTGTTATCTGCGCTCAAAGATGATGCAATTTATATTGTCAGTTCCAGCTCAACCAGGGCAATGGAAAAATATCTGGCAAAATACAATTTGTCAGGTTATTTTAAGGAAGTATTAGGCGCAGAAAATGGCACGTCAAAGGTAGAAAAGATCAGTAAAATTCTGGCAAAAGAGAAACCTGATTTGGCGCGAACTTATTTTGTAACTGACACGACCGGTGATATTAAGGAAGGTAAAAAAGCTGGAGTAAAAACTATTGCAGTCGGTTGGGGTTATCATCATCCGGAAGACCTCCAAGCGGAAAAACCGGATTATTTATTTTTGAAAATGAGGGATTTTATCAAAGCAATACCTGGATTATGAGTAATTTTAAACTGATCAAGAAAGACAAAAAGACTTTTGCCAGAAAGGGAATTTTACATACCGCGCACGGCAATTTAGCTACACCTTTTTTCATGCCGATTGCCACTAAAGCGTCGGTTAAGGCGCTGAGTAGTGAAGACATTTTGGATCTCAAATCCGGCATTATTTTGAGCAACACATATCACTTGTATTTAAGGCCGGGTATGCCGGTAATTAAAAAGGCCGGTGGTCTGCACAAATTTATGAACTGGCCGGGGGCGATACTAACTGATTCCGGCGGTTATCAGGTTTTTTCATTGGGTTCCAAAACGCATCATGATAAAAATATGGTAAAGCTTTCCAAAAAAGGTGTTGAATTCCGTTCGACATACGACGGATCAAAACACATACTGACTCCTGAGAAGGTAATCAAGATTCAGGAAACAATCGGCTCTGATATCATGATGGTGCTGGATGAATGTCCGGCTTATCCAGCGACATGGGAAAAAGCAAAAGCTTCAATGGAGCTGACAACTCACTGGGCAGAACGTGCGAAAAAATCCCACAAAAAGAATAAGCAACTTTTATTTGGCATAGTGCAGGGTTCTTCCTACAAGGAACTACGCATTCAACATGCCAATGATTTGAAAAAAATCGGCTTTGACGGTTATGCCATCGGTGGTTTAGCAGTAGGTGAACCGACCGAAAAAATGTATGAAGTACTGGACTGGGTAATTCCGGAACTGCCGGAAGACAAACCGCGCTATCTGATGGGGGTCGGCAAGCCGGAACAGATCTATGAAGCTGTGAAAAGGGGAGTGGATATGTTTGACTGTGTGATCCCGACTCGTAATGCTCGTCATGGACTTTTGTATACTTGGCGCACAAAAGATTTAAAAGGAATGTTTTATCAGGAAATAAGAATCAAACAGTCGAAGTATCGTATGGATATGAAACCGGTTGATTCAAACTGTAATTGTATCACCTGCAAAAATTATTCCAGAAGTTATCTTAGGCATCTTTTCTCAGCTGAAGAGCCATTGGCGTACCGGCTGGCTACAATCCATAATGTGAATTTTTATCTGGAATTGATGAGGAGAATCGGGCGGAATATTTAGGGATGGAATTTTAATTTACTTGTGCTATAATTTGAGTATTAACATTATAAACCCCGTTAGAAATCGAGCGTTGTCTGTCTAACAGGGTATGGTATGAATTTAGCTTGTTGAAATCATTTATTTAATTATTTATTTCTAACGGTGTGAACATGAAGAAATTAATCCCAATTGGTATTATTTTATCCGCCGTCTTTCTGATGACCGGTTGTGGTACAACAGAAACCAATACTAATACCGTGCCCGTATCAAACACAAATACCGCTGTTGAAGAAAATGTTAATTCAGCAATAAATGAAAATACTAATTCAGACAGCGCGGTTACGCAGGAAGAGGTAGTGGCAAGCGGTATGGTGTTCTTGAAAGGTTATGATACTCCCAGTGAATCGTACGGTATTCTGACATCAGATGGACATGAAATCGGTTTGGGTAAATATGACACAATGAAAGAACAGTTTCGGGCATACATCGGAGACCAAGTGAAAGTTACATTTGCAAGTATCTGCAGGACAACTAACGAAGATTGTTGCCGAACATTGTTTCCTTATTGCGGTACAGTCAAAGAATGGGAGCCGATTGAAAACGCTAACACCAATACGGCACAATAAAACAAGCAAATATTAATAAACAAAATCTGGATTAAATTCCAGTTTTTTGTTGTTAACACTTTGTTGACATAATGTAAAATATGTGCTAAAATTATATGGTATAATAAAACAAAAGTAGGACAATAACCCAGAGCGTAATATGTCCGGTTTTTCTCGTAAAAACAAAAGAAAATCAAAAACCAAAAAGAAGCTCGTGTTTCTCTTTGTAAAAAAAGCAAAAAAGAAACCGCAAAGGAGCAAGTCTTGGGGTATGTTAAATAAAGGAAAAAAACATGCCTTTTTTGTTACGAAAAAAGGGAAGACAAAATTAGATAATGCAAAGAAGCTATATCAGAAAAAAGCATTTCAACTGAGCGTAATTATTTCAATTGCCGTATTAGCCGGGGCATACTGGGTTTATAATGTCATTGTAATCAATGCTGTCGCTGCTACCTATACCATTGATACACAAGCAGAATGGGAAGCTGGTGAATATTATCCAAACACAGTTGATACGACGTCCAGTGTCAATCAAATAAAAATAAATGACGGTGGCGGCGGAACTTGGGATGGAGATACTTCCGGTTTTATGACTGACACAAACGGATATGATTATTGGACATATGACGGACCTTCTTACGGCGCGGATCTGACAACGGACGGAACATATATTTACCAAATTGTCGGCAATAGAAGGCCGTATCTTTTCCGCTATAATCCTGAGACCAATACTTGGAAACAATTAGCAAATGCACCGACCGCATTTTATTATGGTGGGTCAATAACTTACGATGCATATACCAAATCGCTTTTCGCAATTGACGGCGGTGAGCAGAACGAAACAGAACAGGCAACTAAACATGTTTACCAATATGATATTGCTACTGATGTTTGGAGTAAGGTCACAGATGCACCAAATACTTGGGGACTCGGATCATCGATTACTTCCAATGGTACGGGAAAGCTTTATGCGGTTCGCGGAATTAATACCGATGAACTGTGGGAATATGATATTGACGATGAAACTTGGGATCAGAATTATTCTCAGTTGCCAACGCCTTTCTATGTATATACTACTAACGGCCAAGCGCTGGAGTATGTGAATGAAACTTATAATGATAAATGTACTCAGGGATGCCTATTTACTTTGTATGGTAACGGAAACAGAAATTTTTTCCGTTTTGATATCGCGGAAAAAACCTGGTACCACAATTCACCAACCGATCTGACAATCCCGGTTGCTCTGGGTGGAGTGAACTACGGTTCATCTTTTGCTTATGATAATGACCGTGGCAATTTATTTTTATTGCATGGCGCGACTCAGTATCCGGTAAGTACTATCGCTGATAATTTTTCCAAATATGATGTATCAGGTGAAGTATGGGATGTGGCGGATACGACTACGCCGGATGCCCCGGGTTGGGTGACATACGGCGGTGCCTCAGTTTATCTTAATGATTTTGTTTATGCCCAGCAGGGTTATAACCGGCCCGGACTCTGGAAATTTGATGTTGTAAATAACCGCTGGGATTCCATATCTACACCGGATAAAGCAAATGCCGCTGTGCCGGCGCTCGGGCAAGGATCAACCGGCAATGGTGGAGAGAACGGTCATGTTTTGTACGTACCGAGCGGATCATACTGCGCGGATGCGGATGGTTGTTTGTTTGTTTTTCGCGGAGCAAACTCCACTAATTTTTGGCGACGTAACATTGCGGCCAAAACATGGACCGCTGACTTGTCAGTTACAAACTTTGGCGCGCTACAACAGGGATCATCCATGTGTTACAACGGAGCAAACCGGATATATGCCCTGCACGGTGAAAATTCGCTGGTATTTTACCAGTATGAAATAAATACAGAAGCCCCGGATACAGGTAATACATGGGAGGTTTTAACCAGTATGCCATCTGACCATACTGATTCAGATGATTACCCTGATGGCGCGGCTAATGCTTCATATGGCAGTTCTATTACCTGTATGGGAACTACGGTGTATGCCCTAAAAGGTGCGACTTCTGCCGCGGGTAGTAATCACTTTTTCAGTTACAACGGTGCTACCTGGACTCACCTGGAACCTCTGCCACAAAGGGCATATGTTGGTGCCGCGCTTGTAAACGTACCTTATGATGCCGGACATCCGGAATGGTGCGCGGATACCGGTGGCTGTGTATACGCATTTACCGGAAACTTAAGAGGTGACTGGTATCGTTACAATGTCAGTGCTAATACCTGGACCGCTTTAACTGGTGATAATCTTCCGACGGCCACTAACTATACCGCATCATTATCTTACGACGGACAGGGTAATATTTATGCTACGGACGGAAACTATGATACCCGAATGTGGAGGTATGATATTAATGGGGACGACGGAACCTGGTATCAGATTGCAGATCTACCAGCTCGCGTTGGCTACAATAATGCTTTTGCTTATGATAGTGTGCATAACAAAATCTATTTTCAGCAGGGTATGGCCACAACCTCAATTAGTGCATTTACTCCGACCACAGATGCCTATATTGATTCCGCGGACTGGATCTCTGAGCCGATTGATCTGGGATATGTGAATACATTTACCAGTTTGGTATCTTCAGCTACCACACCCGGTACAACGAGCGTTGCGTTTCAAACCAGAACATCTTCGGATAAAGTAAGTTGGTCTGATTGGGTGGCTGTTGGCGGCGGGGACACGATTGAATCGGATGAGGCACAATATATTCAGGTTAAAGCAACTTTGACCTCCGATGGTACAAATACACCGACACTTACTAATATTACGATTAATTACGATAAAGATGGTACCTCTCCAAACAACCCTTCGGTCAGTGGTTACGCAGACGGTTCAAAAGCAACAACGCTGACTTCCGGATATGCTAACGGTTATCATTACACTAACCCATATTTTGAATGGACGGCGCCGACTGATGATTCCGGTATTGCCGGCTACTATGTAGCTTGGACAACTAATAATGCTTTTGATCCTTCTGATGATGAGGATTATTTCCAAACCGGCACAAATTTTGAAGTCAACACAGATATGGTCACTGCCTCACCCGGGCCAACGTATTATTTGCGTGTTCAGGTGAAAGATAATTCCGGTAATGTAGCTACTACTTCAACTGCCTTTACGTATACATATAGCGGTATCGCTTCGGCGACAGAGACTACATGGGACGATCTGGCGGAATTTGTACTAGGAACAGACAGTAATATCAATACTGCAGCCAACAGCAATACGGATATGACACTGGATGCGATTAGTCCGGGTACCTGGATGGATCTACCGGCGGTCGGAACCAATGCACTGGGTGGATTGGCGATGTATAATGATACATCACTTGTCTGGGATAGTAATGATACAATTTATGTTTTGCGTTCAATTAATACGCAAACATTTTTGAAATATACCATATCCACTAAAACGTGGACTGCTTTAGCTAATACCGGTGCCAACGCGCAATATGGCTCGGCACTTGTGTATGTGCCAGACGGGATCTCAAGCGGATGCACTGATGACGGCGGGTGTATTTTTGCCACCATGGGCGGTGCGGGAACCGGATTTAGGCGTTATGATATTTTGGCAAACACTTGGACTGGTCTGACTGCAGTTTCTGGAAGTGTTGGTTATGGAGGGGGATTAATCTGGACAGGGGGAGATTACATTTTTGCTTCCCGTGGCGCCGGACAAGTTAATTTTTACCGCTACTCTATTTCAGCAGGTACTTGGTCTGATCCAGCGGCGGCGGATCCGGACATTGCTTTTAACTATGGTGCCACATATTCCTATGTGCCGAATGGCGATTACTGTCTGGATCTGCAGGGCTGTATTTTTGCCACGCGCGGCGGCGGTTCGAACCATTTCTGGCGTTACGATATTCAAAACGGCGCATGGACATTCTTAACTGCCGTGCCTTCTTCTGCACCTTCCAAGACGAATTATGGTGCAACCATGACATTTGATAATGGTTATTTGTATTATGTTGGTGGTACTTATACCACGGATTTTCTTAAGTATGATATTGTCAATGACTTTTGGAGTGATATGCCGGATCTTCCGGCCACGCATAATTATGGATCAACGAACGGAATAGTTTATGATACTACGAGCGATATAATCTATATCATGCGTAGTTATAGTGAATATAGCTTTTTAAGTTTTGATGTACTAGAAAATGAATGGCGCAATCCTACCATACCACATGGCGGTTCCAGTAATGGATTCTATTATGGTGGTGTGGCTTATGACGGTGATGACACTTTATATATTACTCGAGGGAACCCAGGAGCAACTGCTGATTTCTATAAATATACGATTTCAACCAAGGCCTGGCAGAGGATGATGGATGTGCCGATGCGTATGAATACCGGATCCGACCTAATCTATGTCGGTGGTAAAGTTTATGCTTTGACCGGAGCGCCTCCTTATGGTGAGGTTATTTCCCGTTTTTACGAGTATGATCCGGCGACTGATATGTGGACGCGCAGAGGCGATACGCCGGCGGCGGTGGGTGATGGAGCAAATTTAGTATTTGATGGCAATAACACAATCTATACCGCGCGTGGTGCCGGGCAGACGCAGTTTTATTCCTATAAAATATCCGGTGTATCGAGCGGAGTATGGTCAACACAGGCCGAGGTCACGCCGGCGGCGATTAACCAGGGCGCCTGCGCGGTCTGGGATAGTGACGCGGAAGATAAATTATATATGATCCGGGGATCCGGCCAGCGTGATATCTATGTTTGTAATCTATCAACAGATGTAAACGGAGTCGGTACCTGCGACTGGCAGGCGGATACACTGACTGATATCACACTCGGTTATGCAGCGCAGTATGGCAACGCTTGTACCTATGATGATGGAAATATTTTCGTTCCTCGCGGTAATACAAACAATACCGATTTCTTGGTTTATGACATTGATGGTGGTGCTAATGGTACCTGGTCGGTTCGATCGCTCAATAATTTCTATTATGGTGGGCGCTTAATTACCGGACCGGATAATATCCTCTATGGGTTCCGCGGATATAATACTTCCACTATGGATCGTTATGTACAGCAGACAGCTACAACCAGTTTCCAAAGAACAGGTGCATGGACTTCACAGATTGTCAGTGCTCCGTATATTTATAATTTCGGCGGGATGACCGTAAATGATACAGTCGCGGAGAATACATCGTTAATCTATCAGACACGTACATGCTCCGATAGTGGTTGCTCGGCAGATGAAGATAATGTTAACTGGTCGGAATGGACGGACGTTTCAAATGCAAAAACTAGCGGAACAACTGATTATTATACTATTGATTCTGCTCCTGCACGGTATATCCAGGTCAGAGCAACTTTTAATTCAGATCGGGTCTATACACCAACGGTCAATGATTTTAGTATCAGCTATTACACTGACGGCAGTGATCCGAATAACCCGACAGCGCCGGTCAGCGCTTACACAAACAGCAGTAAGACAGACAGTATAGATAATAGCACCTGGACAAATGATGCGACCCCGTATTTTGAATGGACATCATCCGATAATGTCGGAGGGATAGGAATCGAAGGTTATTATGTTTATTTTGGAACAGATATTACAAAAGACCCAGTGGATGATGCGGATGACCCAACAAATCTAGCTTTCAATGATGGGACAAATTATTATAACGTCAATGCGGATCATATTACCGGATCATGGAATGCCTCTACACAAAGTAGCAATGCATTAACAGACGGTCAATATTATTTAAGGATTAAGACCAAAGATTTAAATGGTAATCTAACAGATGCAGCGGTAGATGCTTTCGTATATATGATTGACGAAAGTATTCCGAATGCTATTACGGATTTATCAGTTGAAACATACATGTTGTCGGTAGATGATTTTACCTTTAGCTGGTCAGAGGTGAATGATCAGGGTCCTTCGGGGATCAATAATTATTGCTATCATACCGGCAGTTCTGGGGATACTTGTGTAGCTAAAGAAGATATCTGTAGCGACGGTACTTGTGTTCTAGATGATATTCCCTCTTATCAGCCACGTGTAAATACATTTTATGTCATGGCACAGGATGAAGCGGCTAATGATGCCGCGACTTATGCGTCTACCGGCTACTTTTATACCGGTGGTCCTCCTAACGCCCCGGCATCAGTGACGGTTGATCCGCTTGAACAAGTAGATAATAATACTTTTACAGTTTCCTGGGATTTGCCGACAACTTGTCTGGGGGCAACACCTTGTGCGGCGGCGGATATTTTACGTTATTGTTATACAATTAATGAGGAGCCAAGCGCGGAAACATGCGGTGCTAATTACAGCGGCAGTCCGACTCCTTCGCCGGACGGAGGGTGGACCACTACCACACAATCTGCAAGCAGAATCTTGCCTTCATTCTCGGCCGCAACTTTGCAGGGCGAAAATATTGTTTATGTTGTGGCGATGGATATTGTTAACAATATTGATTATTCCAGCCGTCAAACCGCAACTTATGATTTTACTTCCACAGCTCCGGGTGTCCCGGCTAGTGTACAAGCAAGTGATACATCCGACCGCGCAACCAATAAATATTCAGTCGTGCTAACCTGGGATGAACCGGCGGATGTGGGTAGCGGTGTGGAATCTTATAAAGTTTACCGATGCGAAACAGACTGTGAGAATCCTTCAACAACTGATGATCCTCCCGCGAATTATACAAATATCGCCGAAGTAAATACCCTAGGCTATCTCGACACCAGTCTGGATAACACTATAACGTATTCCTATTTCGCGCGTGCGACCGGTACCGGCGGAACACAGTCGGGCAATTCTGCTGTTGTTGCGATTAAACCGGAGGGTAAGTTTAAATTTGCACCTACGATGAGTGGATTACCATCTGCTACCGCTTATATTCGTTCAGCAACTATTGAATGGTTGACTCTAAACGACCAGGATCAATATGGCAACATTATTGATCACCCTGCTACATCATTTGTTGAGTATGGTACAACCGCCGGATATGGTGATGAGGATGGTGATTCAGTGCTTACAACAGAACATTCTGTAACTCTGGTAAATCTTACGCCGGATACTACATATCATTACCGCTGTCGTTGGCAAGATCAGGATGGCAATGTTGGCTATTCTTCAGATTTTACATTTACAACCAAAGGGGCACCTTCCGCGCCGATTAATTTATCTGTAGATCCGGAATCAAATACGGAAAATAGTTTTACTTTTTCCTGGGACGCTCCGGCAGATGAAGGTGTAACGGTGGCCGGTTATTATTACTCAATTAATACAATTCCAAACGAAACTAATTCAATCAACATTGTTGAAACAAGTGTCGGGCCGATTGAAGCTGCTTCTCAACAGGGTACTAATACATTCTATGTAGTAGCGATTGATGATGCCGGCAATATTAATTATGCCAATTATGCTTCTGTTGATTTTGAAGCTTATACTACGCCACCGACATCACCGCAAGCGATAACCATAACCGATTCATCGGATCGTGATGCTTCCCGCTATTCCATTACCATTACTTGGGATCCGCCCGAGGGCTATACACTGGAAGATGAAATATATTATACGATCTATCGAAAAGATTCGACATCTGCGTCACAATCCGAAAGCGTAAATAAACAGGCAGATAGTTTGGACGGATTTGAAGAAATTGCTACTATCACTTCTACCGGTTATTTGGATACGGGTCTTGATAATACCAAGGAATATTTTTATCAAATTACTGCCCGTGATAAAGCGCAAGCGACATCTGATCCGACCGATACCGTTTCCGAAATTCCGGAGGGTCGTTTTACACAACCGCCTAGCATTACTGTCGCGCCAAGTGTTACCCCAGATTCATTTTCTGCTGATGTTGTATGGGAAACAGAAAGAATTGCATCTTCTTTTGTCGAATATGGTTTGCGTGCTAGCGACCTGACTGATGAACAAGGAACTGCGGATTTAATATCCAAACATAATATCAAGCTTACCGGATTACAACCTTTGACGACTTATTATTACCGGATCAAGAGTATTGATATTGACGAGAATACCGCATATTCCGAAGTAGCGAGCTTTATAACCTTAGAAGCGCCACGCGTTCTTGAAGTGGAAATCACGGATATTAAACTATTTGATGCGATTGTCAGCTGGGAAACTAATAAGGAGTCAACTGCCGTCATCCAATACGGCACTACCGCAAATTACGGATTTACATATACAGATACTTCTGGATCGTATGGTACGACCCATACTGTTAAGCTGGAAGGATTAATTGATAGTAGCACGTATCATTTAAGAATCGGTGGACAGGATCGTAACGGCAACCCAATCACTTCCGATGATTATACATTTAATACATTAACCTTTCCTGAAGTTCTAACAGTAACAAATCGAAACCAGTCCGAAGGTCAAAATGAAATATCCTGGACCACTAACGTGCCAACAACTTCTGAAGTAGAATATTGGGGAGACAATATTGCTCCGAAGACGCAAGGTAACACAGCAATGGTGACAGAGCATGTCATTCTGCTTTACGGGTTGGAAGATGCCAGCAGATATACATTCAAGGTGAGAGGTTCTGACGCGTTCGGCTATGAAGCAGTATCCGACGAAGGGGAATTTGTTACATTGGAAGATACAACTCCACCTGTGGTTTCAGGAGTCAAATCGGAGTCAAACACAGTCGGTTCCGGAGAAGAGTCGAAAGTACAGATTATTATTTCCTGGAAAACGGACGAACCGACAACCTCAAAAGTCGAATATGGAGTGGGGGTGTCCGGCACGGATTATACCAACGAAACTGAAGAGAACGCGGAATTAGTCATGGATCATCTGGCTCTGGTAGACGGTCTTTCACCGGCTAAAACATATCATTTCCGGGTTGTCTCAAGAGACAAGGCTGGAAATCAGGCTCAGTCGGGTTCTTATACAGTGCTTACATCAAGAACCAGAGAATCATTCTTGCAGTTGATTATATCCAATTTAGAGGAAACATTTTCCTGGATCGGGAGATTAGGAAATACTTTCTAGCTTCTTAATGTGCTATTAGATTTAGCTAACATTGGTATTAGACAGTTGAAGCAACTGGGTTTTTGTTGTATAATAAATTCATAATAGTGGATAAATATTTTCACAATATTTTGCGTTTTTATACGCGTAAATGGGGTAATGAAAAAAACAAAAGTTGCCGATAAAAGAGGGATGAAAAGGCGAAAAAGCTTCTTTCGTAAGTTAGCTTTTTTTCTTTTTCAGCAAAAAATTACAATTGCCAAATGGGAATTGAATCTTTTTGGGCTTTTATTATTCGGATTTGGTTTAATAATCGGGGGGTACTTTGCAGTTACAAATTTTCTTACGGTTTTTGCCGCACCGCTTCTGGCTTCAGAATCTGTTACAACTGACGGGGAGTGGAATCAGGGGGTGTTGAATGATATATCAGTAAATTCCGGTGCAATACAGATTAATGGTAGTGGTGGTATAGGATGGCTTGCGGGTTGGCAGTATCGGCAGCCGGTAACGATTACCAATACAGGATCAGTACAAACAAACTACCAAGTTAGATTGGCAATTACATATGATGCACAAATGCAGCCTGATTTTGATGATCTTCGCTTTACAAATTCTGGAGGCACCGCACTTGATTACTGGTTACAGACAAAAGTGGACAGTACTTCTGCGATTGTCTGGGTGGAGATTGATTCTCTGGCTGGAGCCGGCACTACAGTTATAAATATGTATTATGGCAATGCTGATGCATCTTCAGGATCTAGCGGAGTAAATACTTTTACGTTATTTGATGATTTTGAAGACGGCAGTATTAACGCTACAAAGTGGACAGAAGTCGATCCGTCTTCAAAAATTTCTGAAAGCGGTGGAAAACTGCGTTTTGTTTACGGAAGCGGCAGTGGTGCTTGGAATGCCGGTGTATATGGTGTTACAACTTTTGCTCGTGGCGATTTAGTATTTGACTGGGATCAGCGTTGGATTAGTGATTATAGTCCGTATGATGCATTCATGTTCGGCTGGAAGGATAGTACTAGTAGTATTAGTTATACGGAACTTGTTTATGGATATTACATACAAGGAGACGGATACTGTACAACTAATTGCGGTGGAAATGTGTATGAAGATGGGTCTGGAAGGGGAGCTGCCGGTACCTGGTCAAATAATACTGACTATAATCTCCGTGTTAGAATGCGCAGTACCGGTGGTGCATATTATGAAAAAAGTATAAACAATGGTGCTAGTTGGACTACGGATTATACTAGCGCCTATTCGACAGAAACAAACCTGCGTCCTGCTTGGTCACATTATTCTGGTGATTATTTGATTGATAATGTCCGAGTCCGAAAATGGATGGTGACTGAACCAACATCAATGTTCGGTTCCGAAGAATCCGCTCTCCAGTCCCCGGGTACATATACTTCACATAATCTGGATTTGCAGTACATCTACAAATGGGGAGACTGTTCGGATGAATGCATCGGTGCTTCCACTGCTTTTACT
>Ga0172379_10001785_pt1 | contig 41052 bp, 37 predicted proteins | sample GrowelOW334metaG_FD_119756 | JGI IMG/M metagenome (GOLD analysis project Ga0172379, IMG submission 119756) | Groundwater microbial communities from an aquifer near a municipal landfill in Southern Ontario, Canada - Groundwater well OW334 metaG | ecosystem: Environmental > Aquatic > Deep... | reverse complement strand
GCTCCTTGGTTAGAATGGGCGTAATCCACCTCAACTTCTCCTCCTGGGTTGATTTGGGCATAGTTTTTGACATATACCCCCAGATTATCATGAAAGTGCAATATGTGTGTGCACATTACCACTCGTTATTGACATTTTGTTGCCTTTGTGTAATTGTGGCGAATAATAGTATTTGAAAATTTACTTACAGTGAAGATTAAAATGCTTAAGCTTATTTTATACTTGTTTATTTTAATCGGCGTTGTCACGCTGGTTGTGTCGGCCGTTGGCGGTTCTGAAGAGGCAGGTTGGGTAATTTTTGTAATATTAATAATTTTTCTTTGGAAAGGTTATAGATGGACCAAAAAGTAAATTATTCTGTTCTAGACATTCTGATTTTGGGGTGTTTGTGTAATTGTAGTAGCTGTTGTAATTTTATAATTTATTTATAGGAGGTTTTATGGCGTGGGATAATAGTTATGATAAGGGATTTGACGACGGTAAAGCAGATGCTTTAGCCGGCCAAAGCAAAGATTCTGGTAGACATATGGGTTTTCTACTAAGAATAACATGAATACTTACATAGAAGGCTATAACGAAGGTTATAGAAAGGGTAAGGATCAAGCTTCGAGATAAAACAATGCTCATGGGTTCTTTAAACTTAAGGGCAATAAATAATATTGTTCTTTGTATGATAAATTTTCAAAAAAGGAGTATGTAAAATGCCTTTAAATTTGGATTCAGAAGATCTTGGGAAAGATATAGCTAAGACTGTAATTCCGACAGTAGTAAGCTTAATAGCAGTACCGGGATTTTGGCCAGTAGCAGCTATAGCTGGCGCAGCGTATTTTTTTTTAAAGCGCACATATAGTGACGGCGGTGGTAGTCATGGCGGCGGCGGTAGTAGTAGTGATGATGAGATGAGCTTTGAGGAATTAGACAACTGGCGGAAGGGCCGTGGTTATTAGAAACATAATAACTATAGAAAATTTTTATATCGCCACAGTCTGAAAGATTGTGGCTTTTTATTAGTTTTGGTTCTAATTTGTTCCACCCGCCCGCCATGACTGGTCGTCAAGGCCTGTCGGGCAGGCGACCCCGTGCCGATTTAAAATAACGTCAATTTGGCGTTATTTTTATTGTAAATTGATTTTTTGCTTCAAATGGATTAAAATATAAACACAAAATAAAACTAAAGGTATGAGTAAAATAGAATTAAACAAATTAAAAAAGATATTAAAACAACAAGGGGTTAAAAGCGCCGGTTTGTTTGGATCTTTTGCGCGTGGCGAAGCGACCGCTAAGAGTGATATAGACTTGTTGATTGATTTTGGTAAAGGCAAGACCTTGTTTGATTTAGCTGGTTTAAAATTTGCCTTAGAAGATGAGCTGGGCAGGAAAGTTGACCTGGTGACCAAGAACGCTTTAAAACCAGCCATTAAAATTTTTGTCATGAAAGATTTAGTTAAAATTATATGACCAAAGATTATCTAATTTTTATCAGGCACATTTTGGAAAGTATTGAGATAGTTGAAAAGCACATTGAGGGTGTTAGTAAAAAAGAATTTTTAGCAAATATAGAAAAACAAGACGCGGTTATTCGGCGTATCGGCATTATCGGCGAAGCGGTTAAAAATATTCCACCGAGTATTCGAAAAAGTAATCCCAATATCCCTTGGCGCAATATTGCCGGCATGCGCGATATTGTGGTTCATGAATATTTTGATGTGGATTTAAATTATGCTTGGGAGACGGCCAAAATTGGTTTGCCAAAATTAAAAAGAGAATTAATGAAATTTGTGAAATAACTCAAAATCCGCCAGCTGGCGGAGACGGTGGACGACCCCGTGCACTAAAACAAAAAAACAGGTTGTTTGACCTGTTTTTTTGTTTGAGTCAAAAATGTGGTATAATATAAAAATAAGTCAAAAAATTTAACTTTATTTTTATGAATAAAAAAATATTGGAAAAAATTTTAAATCCCTGGACTTTGCTAGCCATCAATGGCGCGATTATTTTTTTGGTGGAGGCCACCGGAGAATTATTTTTCCGAACCGGGACGATTCATATCATCGCTGTTTTGTTTATTATTTTAGCCTTGGTCAGGGTGTTTGTGCGTTATTATACTTATGACCCGATTTTGGAAAAATTTTTTCATGCCTGTTTGGCGGCCTTGTTTGTATTTGCTGTTTCTCATATCATGGAATATTTGAGCATGCACATTTTTCATTATTACTCCGATTCGGTGTTCGCCAACACCACCAATTTTTATTTGATCAGTTTGATGTTGATTATTATCGGCGCGGAAGTGTTTTTGCGAATTTATGACATCCGTTCGATCTGGGAAATCGTCACGCTATTGGTTTTGAGCGGTTTGCTGGCGGTTTTGGCCGGAGTTTTCCTTTTTAGAAACAGTTTGGTTTCGTTGGACTTGGATCAGCCGACGCCTTATCTTTATGCCTTGGCCGTGATTTTTTTCGGCGCCGTAGCCATTAGGAAGACCTTAAAAATCGGCCGGCATGTCAAATTTTCCAATATTTTTGCCAGTTAAGTTATATGTCGGCTGGCATCGCGGGTATTATGTTGGCCACCTTGCCTTATATTTTTTATGACTTATTGGAAATGCGTTGGGGCGTCCCCATGTATCAAATTATGTATCTTAGTCATTTCTTTTTCTACGCCTCTTTGAGCTTAATGTTTTTGGCTTTTGGTAAAATAACCGTTTTGGGCGGGGAGCTGGAGGAGCTAAAAACCATGACAGAGAAAAACTAGTAAACTTTTTATCATTAATTATATGAAAAAAGATTTAGCCATTAAGAAGACTTTAGCGCGCGAAGAAGTGGAAGAGATGTATTCAAAAATTTTTCGTTTAAGCCCGGTTTCTTTGACGCTGGCGGGAATAGATGACGGGGTATTGGTTGAGGCCAATAAGGCTTTTGAGGAAATCACCGGCTATGCGGTGGCTGAAACTCTTGGTAAAACCGCCCATGACTTGAATCTTTACCCTGATCCACGCGAGAGGGATCGGCTTTTAAAAATAATGGAAAAAGAAGGAAAGGTGCGTCACGGTGAAATGCATTTACGGCACAAGTCAGGAGATTCCCGCATTGTTTTGATATCAGCCGAACCAATGACCATCAACAACAAGAAATATGTCATTTCAGCTGCCGAGGATATTACCGAACGTAAATTGTTGGAAGAAGAATTATTAAAATCCAGTTCCGATAGGTATAAGGCGCTTTTTTTGTCGTCTCGCGACGCTGTTATGACCTTGGAACCGCCGAGCTGGAGATTCACTTCCGGCAATCCGGCCACCATTAAAATGTTTGCCACTAAGAGCGAAGGAGATTTTTTGACCTATGAACCATGGCGATTATCTCCTGAACGACAGCCGGATGGAAGTAGCTCAACTAAAAAAGCCAAGGCTATGATAGACAAGGCGATGCGGGAAGGTTTTAATTTGTTTGAATGGACGCACAAGCGAGCTAACGGCGAAGAATTTATGGCGGAAGTGCAATTATCAAAAGTGGAACAAAACGGCAAAACATATTTGCACGCTTTGGTTAGAGATATTACGGAGCGCAAAAAAATGGAGGAAAAATTAAAAGAATATGAGGAAGAAAAGTTTAAGGTTATTTTTGACGGGGCTAGAGATGGGATGGCTTTAGCTGATGTAGAAACTAAACGATTTTTTCTTGGTAATACGGCATTTTGCTCCATGCTGGGATATAGTTTGGAGGAGATTAAGAAATTAGGCGTCCAAGATATTCATCCGAAGAAAGATTTGCCACGCGTGCTTGATCAATTTGACAAGCAGATGCGAGGAGAAGTAAAAGTGGCGGAAAATCTCCCGGTAATCAGAAAAGACGGCACTATTTTTTATGCTGATATCAGTTCTTCTTTGGTAGCTTTTAATGGCAAAAAATATTTACTGGGAGTTTTTAGGGATATTACTGAACGCAATGAGGCGGAAAAAAAGAGAAAAGAATCTTTGGCGGAATTGGAAAAAATGAATAAATTAATGATTGGCCGAGAATTAAAAATGGTGGAACTCAAAAAAGAAATTGAGAAATTAAAAAAGAAATTATCCTAATGATTAATTTGTTGCTTGAGAACAAAAACGACTCTAAGGACACCTTACGCAGAGCTTTAGAAATATAAATTATTTCACGATCAAGCCGGAAATAGTCAAGAAATAAAAATTCCGGTTAGGTACGATTGGAGAAAAAATGTTATAATTATAACACTGGCCATTATAGTTCTTTTGGTTGTTATTATTTATGTCTACAAAAAGAAAATTAAAAAATAAAATAAAATATTGCGCCGTAATTTTGCTGGTCAATTTATTATTTTTTAGTTGTCCAAGCGCCGAAGCAGCGACTTTATATTTGAGCTCCAATGCTTCGTCTTTAGCTGTGGGCGAGACCATGACTTTGTATGTTATTTTGAATTCTCAAGGTGAAGCAGTTAACAACGCCGAAGTTACAGTCAGATTTCCGACTGATTTAATTGATGTGGTGTCAGTTAGTAAAGGTGGCTCAATTCTTTCTTTGTGGGTAGAGGATCCTTCTTTTTCTAATTCATCTGGGGTAATTTCTTTTAATGGTGGCATACCAACACCTGGTTTTGTCGGTAGTCAGGGTTCTTTAATTTCTATTTTAATTAGAGCGAAAAAAGTTGGTCGAGCTGAGTTGTCTTTTTCCGGCGCCGCTGTGCGCGCTAATGATGGATTAGGCACTGATGTTTTGGCGGGTCAATCAGGCAAAGTGCTAACGATTGTTGGTAAAGAAGAAGTAGAAGCCAAGCCAACTGAACCTACCCCAACCGAACCAATCCCTGAACCAGTCAAACCAACACCAACCAAACCAAGCTCTACTCTTTATCTTTCATCTTCAACCCATCCTAATCAGGATCAGTGGTACAAAGAAGTCAACGTCGCTTTTGGGTGGAATATTCCTACTGGCTCCGATGCTGTGCAATTAGGTATTGAAAATAGTTCTGCCGGACTACCTACGGTTATTTATAGTCCAGTTATTAGTGAAAAGACAATTAAGGATTTAAGTGATGGTATTTGGTATTTCAAAATTCGTGCGCGTAAAGACGGCACTTGGGGTCCAGTCGTGACTCATAAGGTCAAGATTGATTCGGTGGCTCCGGAAAAGAGAAAGGTTGAATTTAATTATGATAGCGACAAACAAGTTTTAAGAATTACCGCTGATATCTGGGACGCTACCTCAGGTGTGGATCATTATGATCTGTTTATTAACAATAATTTAGTAAAAAATATCCCGGCTATTGATTTTGTTGATGGTCGTTATGATTTAGATTTAAAAGCTACCGGAGATAATAAGGTTAAATTAGTGGCTTATGATGGAGCTGGTAATAGCGTAGAGGCTACCGGAAGTTTTTATTCAGCCACGGCGCCTATTCCCCAACTTAATCCTATTCGATCATTAGTATCTTCCAATGAACCGTTATTCGTCAGTGGTAGAGTACAAAATCCTAATATCGAGGTAGCTATTAATATTAAAAATAAAGACAGCAACGAATTAATAGTCCTTAAGACCAAATCAAACACTGATCTTAGTTTCGCTGTGATGGGACCAAAACTAAAACCTGGTAATTATGACATTTGGGCCGAGGTTAGTTCCGGAGGCAAGACAGCAACTTCTGCGCATTTGCAAACTAGGTCCACAACTCATTTATTAATTACTATTGGTGCGTTGACTATGACCGCCTTCCCGATTGTTGGAGCTATCATTATAATTATTTTACTGTTAGCTGCTGCTGCTTATTTCTGGGCTCGTAGTTTTACCACTTCGGCGGTCAGACCAAGAGCTAAAACAACCGTGGTTAAGAAAGACAATGTTAAAGTACTTTTCTTATTTAAAAAACGTTTAGAAGGACACCTGGGTTTATTACAGGCTACTCGTCATAACCGTATTTTAACCAGAGAAGAAAAGGCGATTAAAAAAGATATTGAAAGTGATTTGGACGAAATAGATAAAGCGATGCAGAGGCGAAGAAGATAACCCTAGTTCTTATGAATATTATTGATAAAATAAAAAAGGCGGGCTTAAAAGGACGAGGCGGAGCTAATTTTCCCACGGATTTAAAATGGCGTGCTGTGGCAGAGGCTGTGGCCAAGCATCCCCAACATAAATCCTATATTGTTTGTAATGTGGCGGAAGGTGAGCCGGGCGTCATGAAAGACGCTTATATTTTAAAGCATTATCCGGAAGTAATGATTACTGGTATTAAGATGGCGCTAGCTACTTTTAAATCGGAACAGGCCTTTATTTATTTACACCGTAGTTATTTCAGAAAATACCAAAAGAGTTTAAATAAAATTATTAAAGAGCAGAATTTACCAATTGTTTTATTTGCGGAGACTGGTGGTTATTTGTGCGGAGAAGAAACTACTTTATTGGAGTCATTAGAAGGCAGACGTGAAGAGCCGAGACTCAGACCACCTTTTCCAACGACCCATGGTTATTTGGGTTTTCCGACTTTGGTTAATAATGCCGAAACTTTTTATTGTATTGGACGCATAGCTTGTGGGAACTTTAAACAAACTAGATTCTATTCTATTAGTGGAGCCGTTAAATACCCTGGAGTTTATGAATTGCCACAGGACTATACCGTAAAACAAATTTTAGCTAAGACTAACAATTTGCCGAAATTTAAATATTTTGTGCAAGTGGGCGGGGGAGCCTCAGGTGATATTTTTACCGCCAAAGAAGCTGGTCTTGTAACTGGTGGCACCATTGTCGTTTATGATTTGGCTAAAACCAAACCACTGAAATTAATGCGAGCGTGGGTAGAATTTTTTTATAGACAAAATTGCGGAAAATGCACGCCTTGTCGTGAAGGCTTGTTTAGATTAAGACATCTCTTATCACAAACTAATCCTGATTTGGCGGAACTAGATCCGATTTTAACCAATATGCGTGATACCAGTTTTTGTCCACTGGGGCGAAGCGTTTTTTATCCTATGAATAGTTTAATAACTAAAATCATTAAATATGGCCGAAGCTAAAGCAATTGCTGACACCCTGGTTTCCCCTAATGAACGTTTAGCTTATTTTGCTAAAATGCTGGGAGCTTTTGGGGTAATTATGGCCTTGGGAATTTTACCGGCGCAATTTGTTTCGGGGCCCTTGGTTAACGCCATGTTGTTTATTGTTTGTGTGATAATTGGTCGACGAAGCGCGATGTTATTGGCTGTGGCTCCCAGTCCTTTGGCCTTACTCTTTGGTGTTTTACCCATAGTCCTTGCTCCCATGATTCCTTTTATAATCCTCGGGAATATTATTATGATTTATGGCTTTGATTATTTAAGTAAGAAAAATTATTGGTTCGGAGTTGGCTTAGGTGCCTTGCTAAAATTTATTTGGTTATATTTAGCCAGTCAACTTATGCTAACTTATTTTATAACCGGTTCTGTGTCGGCTAAAATAGCGACGATGATGTCTTGGCCCCAGCTGTTAACTGCTTTACTCGGTGGCACGATCGCTTATGTTTTTTTGAAAGTAATTAAAAAAATATGAAAATTAGTATTAATGGCAAAAAGTATTCTGCCAAGCCCGGACAAACAGTTTTAGAGGTAGCTAAAGCTAATAATTTGGAGATTCCTAATCTTTGTTATCATCCTGATTTAAGTATTAAGGCTAATTGTCGAATGTGTGTAGTGGAGGTGAAAGGCCTGCCTGCGCAGGCGGGCCTGCCTGCGCAGGCAGGGCAAAAAGGTCTTTTGACCGCTTGCAGTCTACCGGCCGTGGAGGGTATGGAAGTAGTTACTAGATCTCCGGTTATAGATGATTCCCGACGCACTAATTTGGAGTTAATTTTTGGTGAGCATAAATTAGAGTGTGATGATTGTATTTTGCGCTATGATTGTTCACTCTTGAAATATAAAGCCGAGTATGACGCGGTGGCCAATAAATATCCTTGTCGCAATAGTAAAAATAATATTTATCAATTCGGTCCGATTATTTTGGATCAAACCAAATGCATCGCTTGTCGTAATTGCGTGGAAGTTTGTCCGGTAGAATATTTAGAGGTAGGTGGACGAGGCGCCGAGACGAATATTATACCCTCAAATTGCGCCAAAAAAGACACCGTGTGTGAGATGGGTAAAGAATGTATTTTTTGCGGGCAGTGTATTGTTCATTGTCCGGTGGGCGCGCTAGAAGCCGAGGGTGAAATGGAAGAAATAAAATTACCATTTTTACAAAAAGATAAAGTAGTAGTAGTAGGAGTGGCGCCGTCCATTCGCGCGACGATCGGGGAAATGTTTGGTATGCCTGCGGGCGAGGTGGTGACTGAAAAATTAGCCACGGCTTTGCGACGAGTTGGTTTTAATTATGTGTTTGACACTTCAGCCGCCGCTGATTTTACTACCTTAGAAGAAGCTAAAGAATTAATTGCCAGATTGAAAAAAAATGAGAACTTGCCTTTATTTACCTCTTGCTGTCCGGCTTGGGTGCGTTTTATAGAATTTAATCATCCGGAATTAATTCCTAATTTAACCACCGTGCGTTCTCCACATATTATTTTTGGAGGACTCATTAAAACTTACTGGGCGAAAAAGATGAAAATTGATCCGGCGAAAATTATCGTGGTGTCCATTGTGCCTTGCACTTCTAAAAAATACGAAGCTGGTCGTCCGGAAGTTAAAGTTAATGGTTTCAGGCCCGTTGATTATGCCTACACCACGCGTGAACTTGGATTTTTATTAAAAATGATGAAAGTTGATTTACCTAAGATGAAACCTAGTAAATTAGACGATCCTTTGGGTTTCCCTTCAGGAGCTGGTGTGATTTACGGGGCTAGTGGTGGCGTTATGGAAGCGGCTTTACGCACAACTTATTATTTATTGGCCGGTAATGATTTAACCAATTTAAATATTGAATCAGTCAGGGGCTTACAAGGCTTTAAAAAAGCGGAAGCGGAAGTGGTGTTAAAGAATGGTAAGAAGAGAGTGTTAAAAGTGGCGGTCATGAATGGTATGAAAAATATTCATAAAATTTTTGATGACTTAAAGGCTAATAAACACGCTTTTGATTATGTGGAAATTATGGCTTGTCCTGGCGGGTGTATTGGTGGTGGTGGTCAGCCTTTGCCGGTAAGTGAAGCGATTAGGCAGAAACGCGCCAACGGACTTTATAGTATTGATGAACGGAAGAAAGTTCGCACCGCGCACAATGACCCAGCAGTTAAACAGATTTATAAAGAATATTTTACTTCTGAGAGTAAAATTAAACCGGTTTGTCATACGACTTTTTCTAAGACCAAAAAAATTAAAATCAGAACCCTTAAAAACTCCAACAAACCTTGTGTTATCGTTAATAAATAATTTATGAATAGTCATAATCAAATTTATTCCGTCATGTTTGGCGGTCAAGCCGGTGATGGCGTCAGAGAAGCTGGCGTTAATTTTGGTCGGTTGTTAACCAAGCTCGGCTATAGTGTGGTAGTGACGGCTGATTATCAGTCGCTTATTCGCGGTGGTCGTAATTCTACGACCATTACTTTTTCTGATAGCGAGGTTTATAGTGATTATTCGACCGTCGATGTTTTAGTTGGTTTTAATGTTGAGGCTATTACGGTGCATCAAAGTGAAGTTAAAAGCTCTGGTATTATTTTTTTTGACAATGGTGATAAAGCTATCACCCCCATTAAAAATATTATCGGTTTGCCTATAGCCCAAACTGCCAAGGCGGTGGGCGCGGTGCCGATTATGCGTTCAGCTTTTATCTTAGGGGCCTTGTGCCAGTATTTTAATTTACCTTTAGCGAGTCTGGAGCAAATTTTTACCGAAGTTTTTAAAGAGAGAGCCAAACTTAATATCGTTTTAGCTAAGGAGGGCTTCAACTTTTTAAAACATTTATCACTAAAAACCATTAATTTGCCGACCCCCAAATTTAAAAATAATAATTTACTATCAGGTAATCAGGCTTCAAGCGAGGGTTTGATGAAAGCAGGCTTAAATATTTACGTGGCTTATCCGATGACTCCTGCCAGCGCCATTCAAGAATATCTAGCAGAAAAAGCTAAGACGAAAAAGATAAAAGTCGTTCAATTGGAAAGCGAACTAGCAGTTATAAATATGGCTTTGGGTTCGGCTTATACGGGCACTAAAACAGCTATCGGTAGTAGTGGTGGTGGATTTGATTTAATGCAAGAAGGCTTTAGTTTAGCCGGTATGTCGGAAATTCCTTTAGTGGTTTTGGAAGTACAAAGACCAGGTCCTTCTACGGGCGTCCCAACTTACACCAGCCAGGCCGATTTGGCTTTTGTGCGTAGCGCCGGCCATGGTGAGTTTGTCCGTGTTATTTTAGCGCCAGGTGATGTCGAGGAAACTTATTTGTTATCAGCTCTAGCCATGAACTTAGCTTGGCAGTATCAAATACCGGTGATTGTTTTAACCGACAAACAAGTAGGAGAAAGTTTTTTTAGTGTTAATTTGCCAACCACCGAAGTTAAGCCGGGCACGATTAAACGTTGGTCAGGTAAAGGTGAATATTTGCGTTACGCACTAACTAAAGACGGGGTGTCACCTTTAGCCTTTCCCGGCACAGCTAATGCGGTCGTTAAAGTAAATAGCTACGAACATGATGAACTTGGTTTAAGCACGGAAGAGGCTGGACTAGTCCAAGCTATGCAAGATAAACGTTTTGCAAAATTAAGCACCTTAGCTCAAGAAAAATTTCCTAGATTAAAAATTAGCGGTGATAAACAAGCCGACACGGCCGTTATTTTTTGGGGTTCAACCAAGGGTGCTATCATGGAAGCCAACAAATATCTAACTAAGTCTTTACGTTTGATTCAAGTTTTATGTTTAGAACCTTTCCCGAAAACAGAATTTTTACAGGCTATTAAAGGTGCGAAAAAAATAGTCGTCGTCGAGGGTAATCACACCGGCCAGCTCGCCAATCTTATTCAAGAACAAACCGGTACCATGATAACCAATAGAATTTTGCGTTATGATGGTCGTGCCTTTGATGCGCAAGTTTTAGCTAGAGAATTAACTAAAAAGTTTTAATTATATGGATTTGTCTACTAAATATAAAATTAATTGGTGTCCCGGATGTCCGAACTTTGCCATTTTAGAAGCCTTTAAACAAGCAACAACTGATTTAGTAACTACGGGTAAATTAAAAATAGAAAACTTGGTCGTGGGTTCAGGCATTGGTTGTCATGGCAAAATATCTGATTATTTAAATATAAATGGTTTTTATGGTTTGCATGGTCGCATTATTCCCACGATGACCGGTGTTAAACTAGCTAATCCTGCCTTAAAGGTGGTAGCTTTTTCCGGCGATGGCGATTCCTTGGCAGAAGGCATGGAACATTTTATTCACGGCGCTAAAAGAAATTCTGATATTTCATTATTTCTTCACAACAATCAAGTATTTGCTTTGACCATCGGTCAAGTGACACCGACCAGTTCCAAGGGTTATAAAGGACGTACCACGCCCGAAGGAAGCGTAGAGGAACCAATTATTCCCTTAGCCTTGAGCTTGCTTAGCGGGGCGACTTTTATCGCCAGAACCTATGCTTTAAAAATACCAGAAACCAAAGAGATTATGAAACAGGCTATGGAGCACAAAGGCTTTGCTTTAGTAGAAATAATTCAGCCCTGTATAACCTTTTTTGATAGCCGAGATTATTTTAAAGATCGCCTGGAGTGGTTGCCAAAAACTTATGACAAAAAAGATTATCAAGGTGCCCTCAAAGAATTAACTAATCCAGGTGATAAAACCAAGCTAGGTATTTTTTACCAAGCGTCTAAACCAACTTTTGAAGCGCAATTATAATATGAATCTTCAGTCGTTATTTAATCCTCGCAGTGTCGCCGTGATTGGCGCTTCAGCCGACCAAAGCAAGGTGGGTTATGTTTTACTTGATCATTTGCTTAAAGGCGCTAAGCGTCAAATTTATCCGATCAATCCAACTAGCGCCAAAATTGCCGGTCTTGTTTGCTATAAGTCAGTTTTAGAGATTAAGGCTCAAGTTGATTTGGCGATTATCGCCGTACCGGCAGTTGTTGTAGACAAAGTTTTAGCGGAATGCGGACGCAAAAAAATTAAATTTGTTATAATTATCAGTTCCGGTTTTAAAGAAATCGGTCCAGCCGGCAAACAATTGGAGCATGCTCTTAAAACCACAGCCGCTAAATACGGCATTGAGCTACTTGGTCCTAATTGCATGGGTTTAATTGACGCGCATACCAAACTTAATGCCTCTTTTGCCTCAACGACACCCCAAGCGGGTCACATTGCTTTTGTGAGTCAGTCGGGCGCGATTGGTTCATCGGTTCTTGATTGGGCGAAAAATAAAAATATCGGTTTTTCCAAGTTTGTGAGTCTAGGCAACGAAGCCGGCTTGACGGAAAATGATTTTTTAGAATATTTAGCTAATGATAAAAATACCAAAGCGATTTGTTTGTATTTAGAGGCAGTTAGTAATGGACGCCAATTTTTTGAATTAGTTAAAAAAATTACTCCGCACAAACCAGTCGTCATTCTGAAGGCGGGTCGCAGTACACGTGGTCAGCAGGCCGTCGCTTCGCATACCGGTTCTTTAGCGCCAGCTGATAGTGTTTTTCAAGCCGCTTGTCGCCAGGCCGGAGCCACGGTGGTGGGTGATTTACGAGGCTTATTTAATATCATCAGATTGTTTAACGCTGGCATTTACAGAGGCTTGAAAAAGCTGGCGATTTTAACTAATGGCGGAGGACCTTCTATTATTTTAGTCGATTTAATTGAAGCCTCGGTCAGTTTAGAACTAGTCGAGTTAAGCGCCAGCACTAAAGCTAAGTTACGCACCGTTTTACCAGCTATGGCCATCGTGGATAATCCCGTGGATATTATTGGTGATGCTCGGGCTGATCGTTACGTTTCAGCTTTAAAGATTTTAGCGGGCGATAAAAGTTTAGACGCCGTGGCCGTTATTTTAACTCCACAAAAAATGACCGAAGTTACTAAAACTGCCGAAGCGATTGTTAAATATCAACGTCGCAAACCGCTCCTACCGATTTTTATTGGTGAGGCTAGTGTTCTACAAGCTGAAAGAATTTTTAGACAGAAAAAAATTGCCAGTTTTGCCTATGTCTCAAATTTAGTGGAAGCCTTAGAAGCTCTAAACTTTAAACCAAAAACTGAAGTTCCCGAGAAGCTTGTTAAAAATACTCAAGTAGAGCAACAAATGCCACTGGACGAGACCCTTCAACTTTTAAAGAAATACCAAATTGCGCCTACAGGTCAGATTGTAAATAAGATAGGGGATTTGCCACAAGCCCTCAAGCAAGCCAAGTGGCCACTCGCCATGAAAGTAATTTCAGCTGAGGTGATTCATAAAACTGATTTCGGCGGGATTAAATTAAATCTTAAGTCGTTGGCTGAAGCCCAAACTGCTTGGAATACTATTGCTAAAAATATCAAAGCTAAGGCACCGAGAGCTAAAATTGATGGTATGTGGTTACAGCCGATGCTCACGGGTCGTGAGGTATTAATTGGCGCTAAACGTGATCCGAACTTTGGTCCGGTAATTGTTTTTGGTTTAGGCGGAATTTTTGTGGAAACCCTTAAAGATGTTGCTCTAAGAATTGCCCCTCTTAATGTAGCTGAGGCTGAGGCGATGATGTCTGAAATTAAGGGTTATAAGATATTACAAGGCACGCGTGGCGAGGGGGCGGTTAATTTTAAAGCTTTGGCTAAAATCCTAGTGGCTGTTTCCGGACTAATGATGGAAAATGAAGATATTCAAGCTATTGATTTAAACCCCGTAATATTAAGCGGGTCTGAGGCTTCAATTATTGACGCTAGAATTATCATATGAAAACAAGACAAGGTTTTTCTTTTATTGAGATGATGGTGGTCATTTTGATTATTGGCATTTTGGCGACGATGGCCGGAGTTATATTTTTTAACATTAGAGCTAAAGCCAATGACACCAAGAGAAAGGCCGAGCTCTCACAAATCGGTAAATTTTTTACCTCTAGTTGTTATTTGCCCACTGCCGGCGCTGGCACTTATGATTTAGTAGATTTAATAAACGAGCTTATCGCTCAGGACGCTAAATATCAGGCCTTAAACGTTAAGTCTTGGCGCGACCCGAAAACCGGCATCGCTACTCATTCCAATTATCTTTATATTGTAACGGCTGAAAAAGATTGTTGTTTGTATGCGAACTTGGAAAGTGATAATGAACCAATTACTCTGCCTAATATTTCCGTTCCTACTCCGGGTGGAGGCACCGGTGTTTTTGCCTCATCTACTCCTGGCTTTAATGGCTCTAAGAAATATTTTCAAATAGCTAATTAAAATATATGTTAACGATGAATAAAAAAATAATTTTAATTATTGCCAGTGTTATATTTTTGACTTTTTTATTAGGCGCGTTAATTTTTTACTATTTTAATTTACGTGGCATTGGCCCTGCCATTGGTAAGGCGCCAGCTGATATTACTAAATTGATTCCCGGGGTTGAAACATTGAAGGGTGATCAAAGGGTTTTAGCTAACACCGATCAGATTGTAGCGCCAGCTAAAACAAACAACGCAACTTCACCGTTACGTTTACCGATTGGTTTTTCTATTGGAATTTTTGCCAAAAATTTGCCTGATGCTCGAGTAATGATTTTTGATTCAGTTGGTAATATTTGGTTGAGTCAAACCGGACAGGGAATAGTTAGTAAACTAACAATTAATAAAGGTAAGTTAATTGAACAAAAAGTTGTTTTAAGTGGTTTAAAAAATCCGCATGGTTTAGCTTTTGATCCACAAGACCCCAGCATTTTATATGTTGCCGAGGAAAATAAGATTTCTAAAACCGTTATAACTAATGGTGTGGCTTCTCGTTTGCAAAAAATTATTGATTTACCGACTGGTGGTAACCACTTTAGTCGAACTTTAGGTTTTGGTCCCGATGGACGTTTGTATGTCTCTATTGGATCAACTTGCAATGTTTGTCTGGAGAGTGATTCGCGCCGTGCTGCTATTTATTCTTTAAATAAAGATGGTAGTGATTGGCGCCAGGTGGCACAAGGTTTACGTAATAGTGTTTTCTTTATTTGGAATAAGGCAGACAAAATGATGTGGGCTACGGATATGGGCCGAGATTTATTAGGGGATGATATTCCGCCAGACGAAATTAATATTATTAATACTGCCTCTAAATCAGTGCTAAATTTTGGTTGGCCGATTTGCTATGGCCAAAATATTCATGATACTGCTTTTGATAAAAATGTTTATTTTCGCAATCCTTGCCAAGCGCCCTTTGAACTGCCTAGCCACATTGACCTACAGGCTCATTCGGCGCCCCTGGGCCTAGCTTTTGTGCCAGATAATTCCTCGTGGCCCAAAGAGTATAAAAATAATTTATTAGTGGCCTTTCATGGTTCTTGGAATCGGAGCGTGCCGACCGGTTATAAAGTGGTGCGCTTGATTTTAGATAAATCCGGAAATTTGGTCAGCCAAACCGATTTTATTTCCGGTTGGTTAACTAAAGGTGGTGCCATTGGTCGGCCAGTTGATTTAATTTTTGATAATTCTGGCGCGCTATATATTAGCGACGATAAAGCCGGCGTAATTTACAAAGTTTTTACCCCTTAATTTTATCTAAAAATATTTATTATTAAATAGGGGTAATGTACCCCCTTAAATTTACCTTCAGTAAATTTTTCGGGATGCCGGCTCACACGCCGTCAAATAAAAAACCCCTTGATTTAAGGGGTTTTTTGGTTTAGTATAGGTAGATAAGAAAATATTAAAATTATATGTCTGACGTTTATCAAGACTCGGTGGAGTTACACCAAAAACATCAAGGAAAATTGGCTGTAAGCAGTAAAGTTCCGCTTTTAAATAAAGAGGATTTATCTTTGGCTTATACACCGGGTGTGGCGGAAGTTTGTCGTGTCATTGCGCGAGATTTGACTCGAGCGCGCGATTTAACTCTCAAGGGCAATACCGTTGCCGTAGTCAGTGATGGAAGCGCGATTTTGGGTTTGGGTAATCTAGGTCCTGAAGCAGCTATTCCGGTCATGGAGGGCAAGTGCGTCTTGTTTAAAGAATTTGCTGGCGTGGACGCTTTTCCGATTTGTTTAGCGACGCAAGACGTAGAGGAAATAATCACCGCAGTTAAAAATATTGCCCCGGTTTTTGGCGGTATAAATTTAGAAGATATTTCGGCTCCTCGTTGTTTCGAGATTGAAGCGCGCCTTAAAGCCGAACTAGATATTCCCGTGATGCATGATGATCAACATGGTACGGCCACGGTTGTTTTGGCTGCTCTGATTAATGCCTTAAAAGTTAAAGGTTTAGATAAAACTGAAGCGAGACTCGTAATTAACGGCGCCGGTTCGGCCGGACACGCGATTACCGAATTATTATTAAAATATGGCTTTAAAAATATTATAGTTTGCGATCGCACTGGCATAATTTACGAAACCCGCCCCGAACTAAGTGAGATTAAACAGGCTTTAGCCAAAATTACCAATCCAGATAAACTGCAAGGCGGTTTGACTGAAGCCATGAAGGACGTTGATATTTTTATCGGCGTTAGTTCGCCTGATGTTTTAACTCAAGATATGGTGAAATCTATGAAAACGAAGCCCATAATTTTTGCTCTAGCTAATCCCATGCCGGAAATCAAGCGAGAATTAGCTATTGAGGCTGGCGCTTATATTATAGCCACCGGTCGCAGTGATTATCCGAATCAAATTAATAATGTTTTAGTTTTCCCGGGAGTTTTTCGCGGAGCGCTGGATAATAAGGTTGCGCAAATTACCGACGAGATGTTAATTAAAGCCGCTGAAAATTTAGCGGCTATAGTTGCCAACCCCACGCCCGAAGAAATTTTACCCAATCCGTTTAATAAAGAAGCACCTAAAGCTGTTGCTAAAGCAATTTATCTTTAGTTAATAATAATTGCATGGATACTCAAGCCAATCTTTTTGTCCTTTTTGGAATAATCGTTGTCGTTTTTTTAATTATTGATTTAGGCTTTTTTAATCGTAAAAACCATGTAATAGAATTTAAACCGGCCTTGTTTCAATCTCTGTTTTGGATAGCGATTTCTTGTGTTTTTGGCTTTTTAGTTTTTTTATATTTAGGCAGAGAATCGGCGGCCCAATTTATGAGTGCTTATGTGACAGAGAAAATGCTGTCATTTGATAATCTGTTAATTATTTTATTAATTTTTAGTTATTTCAAATTAGAAGAAAAATATCATCATCGAGTTTTATTCTACGGAATTTTAGGAGCAATAATTTTTAGAGGTATTTTTATTGGCGCCGGTTCTTATATTGTTAATCAATTTCACTGGGTGCTCTATGTTTTTGGAGTCATTTTACTTTATACCGGCGTCAAATTATTTAAAGATAAAAAAGAGGAACATGTAGATTTTGAAAAAAATAAAGCCGTCAAATTGGCTCGTCGCTTCCTGCCTTTTACCGCGAATCACCACAATGGCAAATTTTTTGTTAAAGAAGATGGAAGGTTTTTGTTCACTTCGCTTTTTCTAGTCCTAATATTGATTGAAACCATGGACATTGTTTTTGCCTTTGATTCTATTCCGGCGGCCTTTGCTATTTCTCAAAACGCCTTTATCGTTTTTACTTCTAATATTTTTGCCATTCTGGGCATGAGGTCGCTCTTTTTTGTGATTGAAGGCGTGATGCATCGCTTTCATCACTTACAAAAAGGTTTGTCGGTTGTCTTAGTGTTTATTGGCGCTAAAATGCTTATAGGTATAGTTGGTTGGCATATTTCGTCTTTGGCCTCTTTTGGAGTTATTATTTTTGTACTAGGTTTATCTTTGCTGGCGTCGTTAGTTTGGCCTAAAAAGTTTTAAATATATGGATTTAGTAGAATTAATCAAAACTGTTGGGTATTTGGGTTTGTCGGGAATTGTTTTTGCTGAGTCGGGTTTGTTTTTTGGTTTCTTTTTTCAGGGCGATAGCTTGTTGTTTACCGCCGGATTTTTGGCTTCGCAGAATTTTTTGAATATCTGGACGACAGTTATTTTAGTGTTTGTATCGGCGGTGGCGGGTGATAGTGTCGGTTATGCTTTTGGTAAAAAAGTCGGACTAGCTATTTTTAGAAAAGAAGACTCTAGATTTTTTAAAAAAGAATATTTAAATAAAGCGGAAAAATTTTATGAAAAGAATGGCGCCAAAACTATTATTATTGCGCGCTTTGTGCCGATAGTCAGAACTTTTGCTCCGATTGTGGCTGGTGTGGGTAGTATGAATTATTCTAAATTTATTAAATTTAATCTTATTGGTGGTTTCCTGTGGTCGGTTGGTTTGGTTGGCGCGGGGTATTTTTTGGGTAGAGTTATCCCGGGCGTGGATAAGTATTTATTACCTATTATTTTATTAATAATTATTCTCTCCATTTTGCCTTCGGCCTTGCATCTTAATAAAGAAAGGCGAAACAAGAAAAAATTAGCTTAAATAGCCCTTGATTTTTATTGACATTTAATATAATTCGTGTTATGTTTTTGGCACATTGCTAGTAAATTAAACAGTTAGTTTTTTAACAATTTAAGAAAGAAATGCCCATTATGGACAACAACAATCCAAACAACACCACAAGAGTAAATAACTTGCGATTACGAATAAACAATTTGCAGGGAAACGATGAGACTAAAGTTTCTCTAGCTGATAAATTTAGCTTGATTGATACTTTCCCAATTACTGCAACCCTCAATTATAAGCATCGTAAACTTTTAAAAAATTTGGCTCAAGACACCAAAAGAGGTTTGCACTTTTATGATGACGACATGACCCAAAGACATTATGGTCGAGTAAGTAATCGTTTGCTTGCCGGTGAGAGTTATACGGGTAAAATTTGGCAGATTAATGAAAGCCAACGCCTGACTTCACCAGAATGTTTACAGTTTTTAGCAGACAATAAGGTTTTGTTAACCGGAGCTCAAGGTTTAGCGGTCGGCTGGCAACAATCTAAGGAATATTTTCCTTTAGGTAAATGGCTTATCTCTTTTGATGAAAAAAATAAGCTTTGGAAAGATGCCAATGGTGTTTATCGCTTACCCTGCGTTTTGCATTTATCAGAGGATGATTATAAAATTTATCTAGACTGTTTTGATGACGTTTGGGATGATGGTTATAGTCTTTTTGGTATTTGTAAATAAATCTTTCTTAAATTAAATCTCTAGCCACCTTAATTATGGGTGGCTTTTTTATTTTAAATTGGAGGATTCGCTTTTTTGTGCTATATTTTAATAAATGGATTAAGAAATTAGCCAAATTTTTTTGTATGAAAGCAGAAGTTTTTTCATATCAAGGTTTAAGTTCTCGACAGGCCGCGGATAGGTTATTAAAATATGGCCCCAACGAGTTACCAGTCAAAGATAGTCGAGGTTTCTTTTGGATTTTGTTAGAAGTCATTAAAGAACCGATGATTTTTTTGTTGATGGCTTGTAGTGGGGTCTATTTTGTTTTAGGTGACAGGGCGGAAGCAATTCTAATGATTGGCTGTTTTCTTTTTGTTATTATTATTGAAGTTATTCAAGAAAATAAAACTGAAAAAACCCTTAAGGCCTTAAAAAGCTTATCCAGTCCTCGTGCCTTAGTGATTAGAGGTGGTCAACCAATAAAAATAGCCGGGCGAGAAGTGGTGGTTGGTGATATTATTGTTTTGTATGAGGGGGATAGAGTTACGGCCGATGCTTTAGTTGTAGAGGCGACTAATTTTAGCGTGGATGAATCAATTTTAACCGGAGAATCAGTGGCAGTGGATAAAAAACACTGGTCGTCAGCAGGCGAACCTCCAGAAAGTAGAAAGAATCGCCAGGATTATTATATTTATTCCGGAACCTTAGTGACCAAGGGACGGGCTGTTGCTCGGGTAATGAAAATCGGTGGAGAAACCGAAATGGGCAAAATTGGTTTATCTTTAAAGATTATAAAGCCGGAAAAAACTTTTCTTCAAGCAGAAACCACAAAAATTGTTAAAGGTTTTGCTCTGGTCGCTGGAGTCGTCTCTTCTATAGTTTTGCTTTACTTTTTTTTAGCCAAGCAAGACTTAATTCAAGGGATTCTATCAGGGCTGACTTTGGCTATTTCAATTTTACCGGAAGAATTTCCTGTGGTGCTAACTGTTTTTTTAGCGTTGGGTGCTTGGCGAATTTCTCGTAAGCAGGTCCTAGCTCGGCGCGTCACAGCCGTAGAAATGCTCGGGGCGACGACAGTTTTGTGTTCGGATAAAACTGGTACCTTGACGCAAAATAAAATGACTATAGAAGAATTATGGATTGGCGACAAAATTTTAACTATTGGAGCTAAGGATAAGAGTTTGCCTAAGAGTTATCAACAAATTGTAGAATATGCAGTTTTAGCTAGTCCGGCCGATCCTTTTGATCCCATGGAAAAAGCTATTCACCTTTTAGCTAAACAAGTTTTAAATAAAGATAATAGTTGGAGTCTTATTAAAGAATATTCATTAAGCGATTCGTTTTTAGCTATGTCTCGAGTTTGGCGCGATAGTAATAAAAAACTAATTGTGGCCACCAAAGGCGCGCCCGAAGCGATTATTGATTTGTGTCATTTACCAAGCTCTGAGGCTAAAAATATTTTAGCCAAGGTTCAGCTTATGGCCACCGACGGGATGAGAGTCATTGCCGTGGCTAAGGCTAATTATTTAAAAATAGATTTACCCACCAATCAACACAATTATGATTTTGAATTCGTTGGTTTAATTGGACTAGCTGATCCGATAAGGCCGGAAGCTAAGCAGTCGATTGCTGAGTGTTATACGGCCGGGATAAGAGTAATAATGATTACTGGTGATTATCCGGCCACGGCCAAGCACATTGCCAAAGAACTTGGTTTAGATATGGGTTCGACGATTTTAACTGGCGCGGATATTGAGAAATTAAGCGTGGTTGAATTAAGAAAAAAGGTGGCCAGTGTTAATATTTTTGCCCGAGTAGCGCCGGAGCAAAAATTAAAATTGGTGCAAGCTTTGAAAGCTAACGGTCAAGTAGTGGCGATGACTGGTGATGGCGTTAATGACGCTCCAGCTCTAAAAGTAGCGCACATTGGCGTGGCGATGGGCGGGCGAGGAACAGATGTGGCACGTGAAGCTTCGGGATTGGTGCTATTGGATGATAATTTTGCTTCTATCGTGGCGGCTATTAGAATGGGTCGACGCGTTTATGATAATATTAAAAAAGCTATGAACTATTTATTGATAGTTCATTTACCGATTATTTCTATGTCGGTGATACCTTTATTTTTTGGCATGCCGATTGCCTTACTGCCGGCGCATATTGTTTTCTTGGAATTAGTTATTGATCCGGCCTGTAGTGTGGCTTTTGAAATGGAACGAGAAGAAGCGGGCATTATGAATCGTCCACCTCGCAATCCCAAAGAAAAGATTTTTGATCGCCGAACCGCTACCAAATCAATTATCCGCGGATTACTGGCATCTCTCGTCTGTGTCTTTATTTATATGTGGGGAGTTAAGCACTGGTCATTAGAGGAGGCGAGGTTGGTTAGTTTTTCTAGTTTACTAGCGATTAATTTAGCTTATATTTTTATTGGTCGCTCCGAAACCAGAAACATTTTTAAAACCCTTTTTATTCCTAATTTGGCGGTGTGGTTGATAATTATTGGCGCCATATTAGTACAAGTCGTAATTTTGTCTCTACCTTCTGTCTCACACCTATTTGGTTTCGGCTTCTTTAAAATCTGGCATTTAAACTGGATTTTAACCGCCTTCGTTTTTACAGTAATCATTGGAGAAAGCACGAAAATACTCATAAAAAAGTAGGCTTTCTATTAGATTAATTTATAAAATAGCTAGTTTTAGCTATTTTTTAGTACCCAAATGTATAAAGTAACTTTTAATGGTTATATTGACAAAATAAATGTTTTATAGTATTTTGTTATTAATTTAAAACAGTACATTAATATATTAAAAGGTTTATAAATGGATAAAAACGGACTAAAAACAGTCTTAATTCCTCCGGCAGTAGAATTATTGTTAAACATTAATCAAATCAACTCTCCCTGGCCGGATCAAATTAAGACGAATAGTCAATTACGACTGCAAGCTAAGGCGCGTTGCGACTTGGCCGAACAACTTGATGATTTATTTTCAGCTTTACCGCGTGCCGACATGGACGTCTTAGAAGCAATTAACCATCAATTAATCAACGTCAATGACGTAGCTAAAATGTATGAGAGACTATCTTATTTTTTAGAAGGGGAAATATCTAACAACCGATTGCTGTTATATTTACCTTTTGAATTAATTCCGGACAACGCTTGGAGTTTTGAATCCGAAGAATTGGTCCAAGCCCTTAAACGTTTTTCCAGGGTTTACTTGGGAAAGTGGCAAGAGCTATTAGCTCATCATGATATTCGCGCTAATTTTGTGGACGGTGATATTTTAGAAGCAGAACTTCGCGTCGGTCCTTTGGAAGAGGTGTGCAAAGCTGCTCACCTGGCGCCGATTTTAGTGGGTAAGAAACTTATTGATCAGCTGGATATTCTTTCAATGATAGAAAAAAGTACGGACAAGATCTTGAGAAATAGTCTGGCCGATGCCATGATGATTTTAGCTGATAAGGGGTTATTATCTGTCGTTGACTTGGATTATATGTCTAAGTCTTCCGATGCTTTCTTGCGTAATTTAGCCATTATTATTAAAGATGATCAGACGACGCCAACACAGTTGATTCCTTCATCGGTTAAATCGCTACACAATAGATATTGGTTATTTGCTTTATGGTTGGAATTCATAGTGGCTTCAAACGTCATTAATCGAGTCTATTCTAAAAGGCTTAAAGAGGCACCTAAGCCTAGAGCTGATTGGGAAAAGCAACGTGATGTTGATAAGCTTATTAAGCAGTATGCCAAGCAGATTGCTTCTGGGATTATTACCGCTACCTTAACCAAGAAAGATTTGTCGGAGTTTATCAATAGTCCGGGTAATCAGGAAATGTTGCTGGTGGCCATTAATGGTCTTAGACTAGCCGGCGAAGGATTGGCGATAACAGATTTTAATTTAGCCAAATCTTTAGTCCGATATTTTACGAGCCAGCTGATAACCTTAAGACAAAGCAAGTCGTCGGAGATACGAGATGCGGTGCAAATTTTATTGTCCAGATGGTCGCACCTTAAACTATTACCGAGCAGTTTGAAAACATTGCTTGATTCACCGTCCTTATCTAAGCGAGTTAACGAAGATGAGCAAAGAAAGTTATCAGCTCTTATTGTGGCTATTGAGTCGGATTGTCAGTTATTAGAATACCTACATCCCGTTGTCTTGGTTTATGGATCTAAGATTAAAGGATACGGTCAGGCAAATTCCGATTTTGATTTAGCGGTGTTTGTCAGATCGGGAGTTGATTTTGCGGTTCGCCAGCAGTTACGACAGTCATTGTTAAAAATCTTTCATCTGGCTAATCTTGATGGCAGTGTCGTGGATTTTTGGTTGCAAGACAATTGGCAAATACAGGATTTTTCTGACCCCGATGCTTATTTGGGCGACAATTCTGTGGCTAGTATATTATTTACTGGCGTTTGGTATGGCCAACCTCAAACTATCAAGGAATTGTTTAGTCGATTATTGGTAAGTTATTTGCAGACAAAAGATTTGCCAATGAGACAATTTTTACTGTCAGAGATTGAACGCCATACTTTGCTCTATCGTTTATTACATAAAGGGTATGCCAGATTTTTTCCCGAGCAAGGAGGCATCCGCACCAGGAATTCAAGCTATATTGACGCAGATTGTAGTTTTTGGGATTCCGGCTATCGCCAATTAGCTACTAAGTTATTTATTACAACAGTCTTTTTACCGGAAGGGTAAAAATAAAACGGACAACTATTACGGTGTCCGTTTTCTTTTATACGCAAGCTGCCAAGGTTCCATGTACTCATGGAATGGCAGACCGTATATGCCTTAAGGCGCGTAAAGAACGATTATAATTTAGAGATTGTTTTTGCCAATCCCAGCTTTGCCATCGAATTTATTCCAGGCAATCGTAGAGCCGAGTTGGAATAAAGAGCTTAGGTAAGCGTGCTCTATGTCAGCTGCCACTTTAGGTAGTTGCAGTATAGATAGAGTGTAGCGGGTTAGGCTCTGTTCGGTTCGGACGATGTCAGCTCCGACACTGATGCCTAAGTCCTTAAGCATTTGGTCTTTAGAAGTTGCTCCGATTTGCATGGGCAGTTTCGGATTATTAACAATGGTCATGATGCGAGACGCGTCATAAGCCAGAGCTCTGGATACTGGAATACCGGTGCCAGCAAAGATTCTGTTGATTTCGTTGATGACTTCTTCCCCAGCCGTCCTAATAGGCATCGTATCTGGAGGAGCCATTAAGCCGGGGGGCAGAGCGTTACCAGTATTACCGGCGGCCATAGCGGCAAACATCATACCAGGGTTCGCGTAGTTTTTCATCCAGGAATCCGTCCAAGCCTCCAATTGTTTATGGAAGCTATGCAGGGCGCCCCAGAGTTTCTGATCGAGACGGTTCAATAACTCATTCTTGCGTTTTTCTGAGACGAAGCGAGCGTTCAGACCGAGAACCGCCAGAACATCTCCGTAGCGTTTCTCGGTGAGCATTTTCTGCATCTCATAGAATTCCTCGCCACAAGGTTCTTCTTGAGCGGTGGCGAATTTCTCCATTTTTTCTTGGATCTTTTCCGGGAGGTTGAAAAGATCTACCTTGTTGGCCAAAGCTGCTTTGACTGCCGATAAGACATCAGTACTTTCAACTTTAGCCACGCCACCGGTTTTCAAACTTTCCAAAAAGGAAGTCTCGTCCGGTACTTGTGGTAAAAGCGAAAGCGTTTGAGTTGCTTGCCCTTCAGGGGCAATAGAGGTCTCAGCGATTTTCTGCTCACCTCGCAGCAACTTCAGATGCATATTAATCTTACCCAAGGGAATCTTGAGTTCAGCTAAGGCAGTCTTCAGGTCAGTATCGGGCGTCGAGGTCGGGTCATCGAGATAAATTAAAGCTTCATCTGTCGGCTCGCCGACCAAAGGCTCAAGGCAGGTATTAATTTCTTTAATTTCTTTTTCTACAGCAGCGGCGAATTTGCTGATGCGTTCATTCCAAGCAACATTATTAGTTGTAGCGGTTGATACTTTTTCAGTATCACTAGGGGTTCTTTTCTTACCCATTTTCGAATCTCCTATTTCTGTAATGATGAATAATAATTAATTTCAGATACTAATAATACAATCTTTTTCGGTCGGGCCAAAAGTGATCAGACCGATCGGGATTTTGAGCTTCTCCTGCAAGACTTGCGGGCAAAGCTTCAATAAATCTGTTTGACTGCCGTGATAAGTGGTCAACTTAGGCGAGCAATTGTTTAAGAGCCGACCTAATTGTTCTTGACGTGCATATTGTTCGGCGCCGACTTGATGATTGACTTTGATATCGCCCAGGGCGGTAAAAAAGTCAGGATTAGTAGCGCTTGTATAGCTGTCACAAATTGTCCAACTATTAGCGGTCATAATCTGGTCTAGCCAAGTGATGGCCAGCCCCTGAAATTGTTCTGCTCCACCGCAAGCATTGATAGCGTAGCGGAGAGCCACTAAATCCAGCGGGCCGACTCGGACTTTGCCTTGCCAGCGATTTTCGTCTTTGTTGCTATGGGGTAATAAATTACCTAATAGCTGGGGTGATTCAGTAACCATCGGACCGGCTCCGTGGCGGATTTGATAGGCTCTAGTGACGCCTATGGTTTTTATCTCGCCATCGTAGCCGTTTAATAGTTGTTTGGCTCTGTCTGGTATCGTGCGTAGCTTACTTGTATGCGGATGAAAACCGTAATATCTGTCTGTTAGAATTCCATTTGATCCTTCAATAACGACCGTTCCATTACGTTTCAGCACCATGTCTTGTAAATAATCAGCTTTGACTATTTTAGCTAAATAACCTAGATGCTTGAAATTTTCTGCGATCCGGTCAACCAAGTTAGGCGTATTGAATAGTTTAATTAATTCATTAGCTATAACTTGATCATCCGGCCAAAGTTCTGAAACATTGGCTGTAATTTCGACCAACTGTTCGGTTTTCTGTTTTAGACAGGCCAGTAATATATCTTTTAGATTTGGATTTACCAAATCTTTAGCTCTGATTGCCAGCTCGGGATAGATTTCCGCATCATTAATGGCTACACCGGTACCAACACCGACCGTACCCTTGGGCTTATCTTTACGTGCTAGTTCGTTGAGCTGTGAAGTGATGGTGTGGAAGGGGGTAATACAGAGAGCATCTTCGTCGATTGTTAGATAATCGTAGATATTTCTGATACCCCATTCGTATTGCAATTTTTCAGCTTCAATCATTAGACTATATGGTTCAATAACCATCAGACTGCTGATGTGCGTCTTGACTCCCTCAAAGCTACCGCAACCAAATTGGCTAAAATTGAAAGCTTGGCCGGCCACGGTGCGAACACCGTGACTGCCTTGAGCTCCGCCAACCTTGACTACGGTATGAGCTTGTTTGTAGTGACATAATTTATGAATTACGCCACCTTTACCGCCATCTCCGCCACCCAGGTCGGTTACGATATAGATTTGTTTGGCTGTCATGACTTTCTCCTTACTTCCACATTGATTCCTTGCTTGAGTCTGTAGTTTCGGTAATCGGCCACAAGTCTTCTTTTTTAGCAAAGATAGCTCCGCGCAAAGGAATTTTGTCGAAGTTTGGCGATAAGGTTTGAGCGCCTATAGGAATACCGGCGACACAACGTTTGATTTTGGCAGCGTCTTCTTTACTTAGCTTAGCTTCTTCGATTAGGAATTTTTCCAGGCTTTGCAAAGTTAGTACACCTTCAGTTAAACCGATAATAGCTGCTTTTATTTCTGGTAGTAGCTCTGTCCGAGGTAAATCAATTACCCGTTCCGGACCGTAGATTGCTTCCCAGTCTCGCTTAGTATGATCATCAAGCCCAACTCCTAATAAAAAGGCGTGGGTGGTCTTTAGTAAATCGTCAACGATTTGCTTAGTGCTTGGTAAATTATCTTTATCAATTTCTTGTCCGTTTTCTTTGACTTTATCTAAGACATTATCGCCAAAAACCCTTTTGAGGTTTTGTAGCGTGACAAAGCTTCTTCCTGGCGCATCGGTAATGGTGAAGTCATAGCTTTTTAAGCCATAATACTTGCTAATAACTTTATCCGTTAAGTAGGCAGCGCCGAATAAGCCGTATTGCGGATCTTCTGTGGTATCTCCACCGTTTCCTTCAGGCACCATATAGGTCATCTGTTCGGCAATCTTTTCATCCATTTCCGCCTGTGAACGGCAAAGAATGTAATTATCACAGACATCTCCGAAAATAGCGGTGATCATTTGAACATCATAGCGTTTAAGTACCGCGTTTTCGACAGTAGCCAGTAGGTCGTAGGTTTGAGGCAAAACTTTCATAGCAATGGATACGTTATTACCCATTGAGCCGGTGGTGTCCAAACGGGTTTCTTCCAGCATGGCTGTGCCACAGCTTAAAACAAATTGATCATCAATTGGATTCTTTCGGCTAAGAGAGCGTCTGATAGCTCCGAAACCGGCAGGGTCAACTAATTCGTGTAAACCTTCGCCTTTTTGGTGGCGTGCTGTTCCGGCAAAAGTGGTAGATCCGTGTTTGACGGTCTTAGTCACTATGTCTGTGTAATCTTTTTTTGTTAGCATTCTTGATCCCATGATATAAGTCCTTTTCTGAATTATTAAAGATTAGTTAATTTGTGTGTTGTGTAAGGATAAAATCCACTCGGCCATAAGGCTCGGATTAATTCGTAAAATTTACGATGAGCCTCGTAGGCGTCGTCTTCTTTAAAAGAAGTCAGATGTCTGAGGTGATCGGCATAGCGATCATCAATCAATTGTTCGTCCGGCGGTAATTGTCCGTCAGTCGGGTTGCCTCCAAGTAGTAAAGTAATTTCGCGGGCAACTTGCGCTATTTCGATGGTAGCTAATTCTGACGACAATGGCGCATTATTGATTTTAGCTTGGCTCCAATCAAAGATTGTCACCCGGTGCTGTTCTCGATTAATTAAGATGTTATCTCGGTTTAGAAAACCAATGCTAACACCTTGGCTATGAGTAAAAGCTAATAATTTAAGCAATCTGCCTAAAATCCAGGCGCTAGTTCTTGGGTCAACTCGTAGACGCTCTCTGCTAATAATTAGAGAAAGTGGCACAAGTTGACTTAGATCGTCGGCCATATGCGACAAATCAATAACATTGATACGACGTTTGTCTTGATTTGGGTCAATGAAACTGTCCATAAGATGGGGGAGTAATAATTGGTAGTCCAATGTTTTCCCATCACTTTCGACAGTTCCATATTCTGTTATTATTCTTTCAACTTCCGCCAGTAGAGTTTGGAGTAGGTCGGCCTCTCGGTCTAGTATTCCATTATATTCTGCTAAGGAAGCAATTTTTAAGATGCAAGTCTTATTGTTGCCAAAAGAGCATTGATATAGCTTAAATTTTTCAGTTGAGCCAATCAATTTTTCGGCCTCGTAAGACAAGCCATCCGTGTTTAAGATTGTCATTTTTTCACCTCTTCTTTCTTGATTAAATTGTTAACGAACGATCCTGACTATAATTGCCTAAGGACTTAAGCAACTCCAGTCAGGTGACAGAGCAGATCAAATCAAATCTATTTCTGCCGCAAATTTTAATTTAATAGCTAATATAACTCAATACATTCTTAAAATAATTTTTTATTTTGCTTTATTTTGACAAAATTGTCAATGATTATTATGTTTTTATTTCTGATATCTTCATAGTTTTATTTAATATTAGCCTTTATTTATTATTAGGTTTTAATAAATTGGTGGTAATTTGGTTTATCCACAGTTATAAGCATTAAAAATTAAAGTACTATTCGCCTTAATACTTGACAAAATATTATTTTAGTGGTAATAATCTAGCAGTTAAATAATGTCTATTTGACGAAAAACTGTAATTTTAACAATTTATTAACATTTTTTGGGAGTTTTCTGATGGATCATCAAAGTGTAACTATCTCGACGCTTTTTGCGTCGTATTGGTGGGTGTTGTTAGCCGTTCTTTTATTAGTCGGCTATAAACTGGTTTTAAAGCTTTTTGGAATTATTATTATTCCTGAAGATAAAATCGGTTTGGTGACGAAGAAATTCGTCTTATTCGGAAAAAACAAAACCTTGCCTAACGGCAGAATTGTTGCCACCGAAGGCGAAGCTGGTATGCAAGCGCAAACCTTGGCTCCTGGTATCCATTTCTTTAAGTGGATTTGGCAGTATCAAATCGAGAAAAAAGATTTTACTGTTATTGAGCCGGGAAATATTGGCTTGATTATGTCTATTGATGGTCAGCAGATACCTGTTGGTCAAATTTTAGGTAATCGAGTGGAGTGTGACAACTTTCAAGACGCTGTCTTGTTTTTAACGAAAGGTGGTATGAAAGGTCGGCAATCAGCTATTATTACGGCCGGCTCGTATCGTATCAATACTTATCTCTTTGAGGTCAAGTCCGAGCCAATGACCACTATTAAGGAAAATAAGGTGGGTATCGTTACAACCTTAGATGGACAACCATTACCAGAAAGTCATATTGCCGGTAAGATGTTGGAGGGTCACAATAATTTTCAGGATCCCGACGCTTTTCTTACAAGTAAAGGTAATCGTGGTTTGCAACCACAAGTTATTTTGGCCGGTTCATACAATATTAATTCTTGGTTTGCTTCTGTTGAAGAAATTGCTATGACAGAGGTGCCTATCGGTAATGTTGCCGTGGTTATTTCTTACATTGGCGAAGATGGTCAAGATTTAACCGGTGAGCAATTTAAGCACGGTAATATTGTCAGCAAAGGCCAAAAAGGCGTTTGGAAAGATGTTCTAAATCCCGGTAAGTATCCAATTAATACCTACACCATGAAAGTGGCGATAGTCCCGACTACCAATTTGGTCCTAAATTGGGCCACCGGTAGAAATGAGGCCCATAACCTCGATCAGAAATTATCAACGATTACGGTGCGCTCGAAAGATGGCTTTACTTTCAATCTTGATGTCTCGCAGATAATTCATATACCGGCCACTGAAGCAGCGATGGTTATTGCTCGTTTCGGTAGTGTAGAGAACCTGGTCAGTCAGGTTTTAGAACCAACCATCGGTAATTACTTCAGAAATAGTGCACAAAATTATGATGTCATTGAATTCTTAAAGAATCGCCAAGACAGGCAGGCTAGTGCTAAAGACCAAATCAAACAGGTCTTAGATACTTACAATGTTAATGCTATCGATACTCTGATTGGTGATATTAATCCACCGGAAGAGTTGATGAAAACATTAACTGCTCGTAAAATTGCTACAGAAATGACCGAAACCTATACCGTAGAAATGGAAGCCCAAAAGACCAGAGAAAAACTGGAAGAGCAGACTGCCATTGCTAATATGCAATCTAAAGTTGTGGAATCAAACCAGAATGTCATAATTGCCGAAAAGCATGCCGATGCTGCTATTAAAACAGCCGAGGGTGCTGCTAAATCAGTCAAATTAAATGCTGAAGCAGAAGCTGAGCGCATTAAAGTAACCGGTGAAGCTGAAGCGACTAAGATTTTGGCTATTGGTAAAGCACAAGCCCAAGCTTATGAAGAGCAGGTTAACGCCATGGGTCAAGATAATTTTGCTAAATTCAAAATTACCGAAGCCATTGGCGACAAGCATATTAAGGTGATGCCGGAAATGCTCGTGATGGGTTCAGGTGGTAACGGTGGTAATGGTATGATTGATGCTTTAATCGGCTTTGACATGTTGAAAAACATGAAAAAAGACAAAGAAGTTTTAACAACTGTCACCGAAGAAAAAACGGAAAAACCGATTGTGGTTGAACCAAAGCTGGAAAAAATTGATATGGATAAGCCAGATCAACAAGAAATCATAGTAACGGAGCCACAGCCAGAAAAAACGGTAGTTGAAGAACAACCGGGCAATAGGTCTAAATACCAAGACAATAAAAGAAGACGTTAATTAAACAATTAATTAACCAAACAAGCGGGGAGATAACATCAAACCGCTTTTTTATTTGGGTTGACGGCGCGCCAACTAGCCTTTATAGTTAAGGCAAATATTTTAATATGGTTCTTTTTTAAATTTATGAGGAGCTTCAATGAAAACAAACACTTATTTAGGTCTTTCGCCTAGAGTCATTAGGGCTAAAATAAAAGCCATTACCGAAGAGGCCAAGAAAAACGATATCAGATTTTTCCGCTATCAATTTTCTGACCTGGCTGGTAATTTAAGGGAGGTGACGCTAACTCGCGAAAATATCAGTGGTTTAGGTGCCACTAGTGTGGATGGTTCGTCGGTTTTCGGCAAAATGATACCGCCGACCGAAAGCGACATGATGCTCATGCCGGACGTCAGCACTTATGCGGTGGTTCCCTGGCATCGTCACACGGCTCGTTGGTTTTGCAACGTTTTTTATCCACCAGTCTTCGATGGTGCCATGATGAAGCCTTTTGAGGGGTGTTCTAGAAGTATGTTGTATCGCACGATTAAAGCCACTGAGAAATTGGTGGGTGATTATTTGAAGCAAACTAAGCCAGGTTTGCTTTATGATAAAGTTCAGGTTTACTTTGCGCCCGAATTAGAATTTATTTTAGTGCCCGAATCCTATGATTACAAAAATATTCATCGCGACTCCAGCTTAGCTAATAAAAACTATTTCGTGCCCCTGAATGAAAAAGTTGACTTAATCATGAAAGACGTTTTGACTTATTTGGAGAAAATGGGTTTTGCCAAAGAAAAGTTTCACACCGAGGTCTCTACTTTCCAGTGTGAAATTGGTTTAGCTTATGATCATGCCCTTAAAATGGCTGATGCTGCAATTACCACTAAGTATATTATTGAGCACGTGGCCGAGACCTATGGTTGGCGCGCTTCCTTTATTCCTAAGTTTAAGAATAAAGTTAATGGCAACGGCATGCACGTCCATCAGAGTTTAGGCGTGACCACTGGCGACAAACAGACTAATTTATTTTTTGACGCTAAAAATTTGGAAAATAATTGTCTGTCATCTTTGGGACAGTGGTATATTGCGGGCCTACTTAAACACGCTCGTGAAATTACCGCTCTTACTAACCCCACCCCGATTTCCTATAAGCGTTTAGTTCCCGGAGCCGAAGCCCCGACTTATGTTTGTTGGGATTGGTCCAATCGCACGACGTTGTGTCGAGGGCACTCGCCTAACACCAAGAAAATTAGAGTGGAGTATCGTGCGCCTGATCCTAGTTGTAATCCATATTTAGCTTTTACTGCCATGCTGTTGGCTGGTTCAGAAGGAATTGCTCATCGCTATGAACTTCCACCACCTGATCCGCGTAATCTATATACAGATAATGATAATGTGGAAAGACTACCAGGAGATTTTGGCGAAGCCTTAGAACTAATGAAAGCCAGCCCACTGCTAGCTAAAAAATTAGGATCAATCATTAATGAACTTTATAAATTAGGTTTTCATGAATGGCGTAATTATAGTTCCAAAATCACCGATATCGACTTGGAAAGATATTTCTAAACCAGCAACCGTCCCGATTAATTCGCGGACGGTTTTTTTAAATGCGTGTGATCCGCCAGTCCGCCTCGGCTTCGCTACGGCGAGACGGGCTGGCGGATGAAGGCAAAACCGAGGGGATACTTAACTATTTTGATTAATTTGACATTTGTCCTCCATCAATTAAGATAAGCTTATTAAATAAAATTAAGTCGAACATTGACAATTTTTTAACCAATTTGGAGTAGAGTAATGAAAAGTAAACCATCTAAGATTGATGCTTTTTTTAGAGAAACCGAGAAAATGGGCTGGGGTTTGAGTTTTGGAGACATCCGCCTCAAAACAGCTTATTCTCAGGTTTTACCTAAGGACGTCAGTCTTACAACTGATTTATCTCGTAATATCAGACTAAGTATGCCGATAGTGTCTTCGCCGATGGATAGAGTTACGGAGGCGAAAATGGCTATTGCTATGGCTGAGCTTGGTGGTTTTGGGGTGATTCATAAGAATTTAAGCCCCAAAGAACAAGCGGATCAAGTGAAAAAAGTTAAATTCTATCTCAACGCTTTTATAGATAATCCAATTTGTGTTTCAGCTGATGACAGTATTGAAGACATTTTGAAATTAAAAACCGAGAAAGAATATAAGTTTTTCAGTTTTCCGGTAGTTGATAGTGAACGCCGAGTTTTAGGTGTAGTCACTCGTAATGACTTTGAATTTTGTCGCAATCATCAAGCAAAAATCAAAGATATCATGTCTACGGAAATTTTAGACGCTAAGCCAGGTATTAGCGTTAAGGCAGCTTATGACAAGATGTCAAAAAATAAGAAAAAAATTCTGCCGATGGTGGATGCTGATGGCCGTTTACTAGGTATTTATACTTATGCCGACGTCGTCAGAATAGTTAGCGATAATTCTCACGGATTTACTATTGATGCCAGCGGTAAATTAAGAGTCGGCGCTGCTATTGGAGTAGGAGCTGACTTAGAGGAAAGATTGGAATATTTGAGCCAAGCCATGGTGGATTTATTAGTTATTGATACGGCGCATGGCGATACGGCTCGGATGGTCGAAGTAATTAAATATTGCAAACAGCATTACGGGCAAATAGAGATTATGGCTGGTAATATTTCCGAAGGAGCTTCGGCTAAACGTTTAGTTGAAGCTGGAGCTGATAGTTTAAGAATTGGACAAGGACCGGGCGCTATTTGCACGACAAGAATGATTGCCGGTATCGGTTGCCCGCAAGCCACAGCTGTTTATAATTGTGCTAAAGCCGTCAGAGGTTCCGGAGTTTCGATTTGCGCTGATGGCGGAATTGAGTATTCAGGTGATATTACTATTGCCCTAGCCCTAGGCGCCAGCAATGTTATGTTGGGTAGATTACTCGCCGGAGCCGAAGAATCACCAGGTATGAAGTATTTTAGAGGCAACAAAACCGTTAAAATTTATCGCGGTATGGGTTCTTTGGGTGCTATGCTTGATAATCAGGCTTCTCGCGAGCGGTATGGACAAGGCGAAGCGTCAAAGGACAAATTGGTGCCCGAAGGGATTGAAGGTGAAGTTGAATATAAAGGTGAAGTGTCATCTATTATTTTTCAGCTATTAGGTGGCTTAAGAAGCGGTTTGGGCTATACGGGCTCACCTGACATTAAGACTTTACAGGCAAAGGCTGATTGTTACCGTATTTCCGGTAATGCTCTTCGTGAATCGCATCCTCACGATCTTGATAATATTAAGGATGCTCCCAATTATAGTTCAAATAGGAGGAATTATGAATCTTCATAAAATGTTAGCAGACAAAAAAACGGTGGCTGTCACTTGTTGTCAGTTTGGTGATACCGGTAAAGGTAAGTTCGTTGATCTTTTGGCTGAGTGGGCTGATATTATAGCTCGAGGTACGGGCGGTGATAATGCCGGTCATACAATTTGTCTTAAGGGTCAGGATTATATTTTTCATCTCGTTCCTTCAGGTATTCTCTATGATAGCTATGGCAAGATTAATATTATCGGTAATGGTACGGCAGTTTATCCCAAAACTTTACTTCAAGAGTTGAATTTATTAACATCCAAGGGTCTGGGGTTTAATAATTTAAGATTGGCGTGGAATGCTAAATTAACTCTACCTCAACATATTATTATTGATAGACTTAAAGAGTTGAAAGGACAAGGCGGTAAAATCGGCACGACCGGCAAAGGTATCGGTCCCGTTTATACGGATCACACAGCTAGACTTGGTTTAGTGGTTGGTGATCTTTTAAACAAAGATGAATTTGTGAGAAAATTACGGCGCAACTTAGAAGATAAGCAGAAAATTTTTGCTAATTGTGATCGCCAGGCGCTTAAACTTATCATGAATCACGAACACTTAAATCATGGTTTGTATTACGATAGTCGTCAATTTATTAATCAAGAGGCGATTATTGAGCAGTATTGGAAATACGGGCAGGAATTAACCGAATTAATAGCCGATACAGATACTCAATTAAGACAGGCTCGTGGTTCTGCTAAAATTCTTTTAGAGGGAGCGCAAGGTTTGTTATTAAGTGTTGATTATGGCACTTATCCCTTTGTTACTTCATCGGATTGTTCGCCTGGTGGTTTAGCTAAAGGAGTGGGCTTAAGAGAATCGGATATTGATTTGTCTTTGGGAATTATTAAAGGTTTCTATATGACACGAGTCGGTTGTGGTCCTTTTCCTACGGAATTGGGAGGAATTGAGTCAGGAGCTTGGTGCAATAATGGTTCAACTAATCAAGAACAAGAACAGACTATGTTCCCTGAACCAAATATTAATGATCAGGATAAGTTTAACCAGGGCATTGCTATACGTTTAGCTGGTAATGAATACGGAGCGACCACTAAGCGTCCTCGCCGTACCGGTTGGCTAGACCTGCCTTTATTGCGTTACGCCGTAGCGTGTGGTTTAACCGATATTATCCTGACTAAACTGGATGTGCTTAATAAAGTTGAGGTTATTGAACTTTGCCATCATTATGTTTACAAGGGACCTGATTATAATTTAGGTAAGACTAAACTTAAGTCAGGCGATAAATTAATGAAAGCTATACCTTTGGCTGAAGTGCTACAATACTGTGAACCGGTTTATGTTTTGATGCCGGGTTGGTTGAAACCTTTGGGAGATTTTGCCAAATATCAAGATTTGCCAGTTGAATTAAAGAATATTGTTAATTATGTTGCTCGACAGACCGGAATAAAACCTCGTATTTTATCAATTGGTCCACAAAGAGAGGAAACAATATTTATCTAATTATAGTTTTTTAAACAATAGCCGTCCCGATTAATTCGCGGACGGTTTTTAAATGCGTGTGAGCATTTACCCCGAGATTAATTTATTTCTCGTGGGAATAAATTAATTTTTCGGGGTTTATCCAGAGGCATTTGTCAACAGCAAATCAGAGGGATACCCTAGACACTATTTCTCCTTTTTGGTAAATTAAGTTAATAACATTTTAAAAAAACTTTATGTCGAATTCAGAACTAGATCTTGATTCTAATTATGTAGATAATTGGGGAACCGAAGCTACTCAATGTAAATATTGTACTAGTTTTTTAAGTAAAAACGGGATTCATGTTTGCGCCGATTATTCAGACAAGAGTTTTGAAGAAGTTTTAGCAGCTGATGGAGTTATATCTCCGGAGGGTCATTGTGATTATTTTCAGTCCAAAGACTGATATTTAGTAAACTTAAAAAACAACCCCAGAGCGGGCTGTTTTTATTATTTAATATGAAAAATTTACAAGAAGTGTTTGCTGGCATTAAAGAGCTACAAAAAGAGCAAAAAATTATTCGCGAAGCCTATCGCAACGTTTTATCCAATTCTTATCCTTATCAGGAGGTCATTGATGAGTTAAAAGTTTTAAAAGAAAAAAAGAAACAAATGGAGCAAGGTTTTCAAGACGAAATGCGAGCCGATTTTACTAAACTGGACGGCATTAAACAGGACATTGAATCTAGTCAAGAAATTCTTTCTGACCTAGCTTTTAATAATTTAGTTAAAGGTGAAAAGGTGGAAGTGGTTGATGAATACGACAATAAATACGAACCACGCTTCTTGGTAAAGTTTAAAAAGATTTAGCAAAACTGTGGAATACTTTAATAATTAACAATTAATAATTTACAATTAACTTTTATCTTTTGTTTTTTAAGCAGTATTAATATTCAAAATTAAAAATTAATCCTCCAGCTGGTAGACAAAATTATCACCATTCTTAGCCAAAAATTAAGTAGTTTACAGATTGCTTGCTTTTTTGTTTATTCTTTGCTTGACTAGCGGTAACCAAAACCCTTGTAAACATTGAGCTTTTGAAATGATGGGTATATAATATACGGAGATAGCTTTAATATTATTAATAACAATTAATCATTTGCTTCTCGGATGGCCAAAGGCTTTCCTGAAAAGCGAAATAAAATTATGGCAAAATTGACCAAGTCCCAAATTTTGGAAGTCCTGTCCACCGAGACCGGCATGTCCAAAAAAGATGTCAACAATTTTTTAACTGTCTTAGCCACCTTAGGCTACAAGGAAGTTAAGAAGAGTGGAGAATTTGTTTTACCTGGTTTTGGTAAAATGGTAAAAGTAGCTCGCAAAGCCAGAATGGGACGCAACCCAGCTACCGGTGAACAAATCAAGATCCCAGCTAAAACTGTGGTTAAATTCCGTTTGGCTAAAGTTGCCAAGGAAGCTGTTCTATAATTAGAGAATTTAGTAAAAAGACCACCGATGAATATCGGTGGTCTTTTTGTTTGTATTTTTGTAATTGAATTTTGTATTTAGGGGTTGCGCTCATGAGGAAATTGCCGTTAAGTATTTTTGAACGGAGCGTTACATAATTTCATCTGTCTGAGCGGGAGCGAGTTATGAAATTATGTTAGTGAGAGTGAAAAAATATAGGCAATTTTTTCCTAAGCGCGATTTTGGCCCCACCTTATTAAAAAGGTGGGATGAAAAACAGAATTAATAGAAAAATGTTTTTAAATAAAACAAACCAGGATCTCGGCCTTCTTCGGGATGACAGGGTTATTTAAAATATTGGATAATTCCTGTTTCTAAGAATTTTTTTTTCGACTTAGGTGAGGACAAGAGCCATTTGAAGACTGAACCTATCTCTATGGAGTAGCGATTATCTTTAACTATGAAAACTATTTTTTTGCTCTCAATGGCGCGTCTGATGGTTTTGGTTTGTACTCCGCTTAATTTGGCCGCTTCTGAAACCGAGACCCACAAAGGAAGCTTAGCCTCTTTAATTTCAACTAAGTCATTGACCGGTATTAGCTCTGGTGCGCGAGCCACAAACAAACTGGCATCCGGTAAGGCTGATTGTTTGGCCTCCTCCTGGTTGTGGAAATTTGCGGGAATTGGCATAGGGGACCGAGGATTTAATTAAACTCTATCACCTCAAGTTGGCGAAATCAAGGTGATTTTATTTGGCTATTTATGTTTTTGGCATAAAAATGCTACAATTTTAAGATATGATTAATAAAAAAGACTGGATTATTGCCGGGGTTTTTTTGCTATTATCCATAGGTTTAATTTTTTATAAATTAGATGCTAGACCTTTGCAGGATTGGGATGAAGGAATTTATGCCAATATTAGCAGTGAAATGATTACTAGTGGTGATTATTTACATTTAACTTCCGGCGGTAATTATTGGTACGAGAAAGAACCATTACCGTTTTGGTTAATGGCCGGATCCATAAAAGTCTTTGGCAATAATCTTTGGGCCTTGCGTTTCCCGATGGCCATGGTTTGTCTTTTTATTTTTCCTTTGTTTTATCTGTTGGCTAGGAGATTTTTACCTCGCTTGGAGGCAGTTTTAAGCACGACTTTTTTTATAGTTTCACCGGTTGTTTGGCATAGTCATTTTTTGCGTACAGCTGATTTTGACATGTTGGCAGTCTGTCTGATCTTGAGTGCTTTAACCGTCTATGTCTATAAACGAGAGAGCAGTTGGTGGTTGACGGGGATACTGTTAGCTAGTCTTTGTCTGGTGCGTGGAATTTGGGGATTTTTTTTCTTAGGCATGATTTTGATATTAGAATTTTTTCAAACCGAGAGATGGTCTTGGAAAAAAATAGTTGGAGTCACTCTTATTACGACGTTGCCGTGGCTACTTTGGCATTTGTGGTCTTTAAGCTTTGGTGGGTTGGATTATGTTAGGGTTTATTGGCAAGAGCAATTTTTTTCTCGCGTTACCGGCCCCTTACAAGGACATCAGGGCGGAATAGATTTTTATTGGAATTTTTTAATAATCTTACTTGGTTGGTTTTTTATTTTATTTTTAATCCTAGCCATAATCTCCTTAATAATTCGCTACGCGAGAAAACCTTCTTCAGCTAATTTATTTTTACCATTATGGTTACTAATTTCTTTGGTTCCCTTGCACGTCATTAGCACTAAGATTAACTGGTATCTCGCTCCCGCCTTACCGGCAATTTATTTAGCTTTTGGTAGTTTTTTGGAGATCATTAAAAAAGTTTTATGGCAAAGTAAATTCAAGTACAAAGAAATTATCTGGAGTTTGTTTATTGGTTGTTGGTTACTTTTAATGGTTAATTTTGCCTACTTGTCTTTTATTAAAGTGTCTAATTATACTAATGAAAAATTAACCAGCAAGAACCCCGAGTGGCCGGCAGTCATTTGGTATAAAACATATACCCATATTTTGCCTTGATTTTGGTCGTGATATTTTGACTATTTATTGGATATATGGTAAATTTTAGGTGTTTAAGGGGCTTTAGTTAAGTCTTTTTTGATTTGCGCACCATAAATATAATTACAGGCGTTTTTTATTACAAAATTTATTTAAAGTTAGCCAAAAATAGTGGACTGTAACACTTTTATCATTTTAACGTATTATTAATTGAGAACCGAATGCCTGAGAGTACTCATCTTAAAAACGAAAAGAATCTTTTCCTAAGATTAAAGAAATATCAAGATAAAGAAGCCTTTTTGGCGGCTTATGATTTGTATACCGACCAGATTTTCCGCTTCATTTTCTTTAAAATAGGTAATAAAGAAGAGGCCCAAGATCTGACTTCTGCCACCTTTTTGAAGTGCTGGGGTTATGTCCAAGAGGGTAAACTTAAGAGCTCAGACGATTACAAGAGTTTAAAAAGTTTTCTTTACAAGATTGCCAGAAACCTCACGATTGATTATTATCGCCAATCTAAGCCATATTCTAGCTTAGAGGAAGCCGAAGAAACTGTCGTGGATTTTTCCAGTGTGGCCTCCGACATGGATCACGCCCTAGAACTGGAATTTATCACTTCCAAGCTTAAGGAGCTTAAAAGTGAATATCGCAATATCTTAGTTTTAAAATATATCAACGAATTATCTATTAAGGAAATTGCCGACATTCTAGACAAAACCAGTGGCAATGTCCGTGTTACTTTATATCGCGCGCTTGAGGCTTTAAAAAATTTAACTCGCGACCATGACCGAGAAGGAACTATTACAACAATTAAATAAATTAAAAACCGTTCAGCTTGGAGCCGAAGTTAAGGCTCAGAGTCGTAGTGTTTTGTTAGCCCAAATTTCCCAAGGTGAACCTATGGAGAGTTTGGGTTTTTTTGCTAAGGTTAACATTTTATTTAGTCGTACTCTGCAACCTTATACTATTGCCAGTTTAGTAGCTGTGGTTTTGGTTGTTGGCGCTGGCTTTGGTTGGCAAAACACTACCCAAGCTAAACCGGGTGAAGCTTTTTATTCTGCTAAACGTTTATCTGAGCGCGCTAAGATGTTTATGGCTTTTACTGAAAAAGCTCAAACTAACTTAAATTTAGAATTCGCTTCTAACCGTGCCATGGAAATTAGCGAATTAAGCCAGGCAGATAATGGTACCAAAGAAAACTTAAAAAATGAATTCAGAAAAGAAATTGGCGCTATTAAAGCTCGTTTAGCCGGAAAGTTTAAGCCTACAGTAAAAGAAGATAATAATTTAGCTAAGAAAGATGACAATTTTAAAACTGCCGGCACCGACAAGAATGCACCTAAAGTAGATATTTCCGTACCCAAGAAAAATAACAATACCTCAACCTCTACGGTGGATAACAATAGTTTAACTGAGGTTTTGGAAGAAGTTAAAAAATCTGTAGACAAAAATGATTACAATAAAGCCTCTGATAAATTGGATGAGGCTAGTGTTTTAATTGACAAAGTTAAGTAGTTTTTTAAAAGGTGGGTATATAATGCTAATCCTCGAATTATTATGCGAATACCTCAAATATAAAGGCAATTATGGTATTTTATTCGAGGCATTAGAGATTTAATTCGTAGATTCGCATTATATAGCTTAGTGTGTATATTCTAGTCGCTAGTCGGCGCCTGGAACATCCATATTAAGTGGATGATGGTAAGATTAGAAAGGTCGAATATCCGTCTCGATGGGTAGATCTTACTAGAAAATAAACTAATTACCTTTCGTTTTAAAAATTTATCTAGATCAATCCGCTGTTCTCCGCATTTATTTGTCTTAAATAATGTGGAGGCGAATTTCCCATGCGATTTGTCT
>Ga0172379_10001784_pt1 | contig 41066 bp, 40 predicted proteins | sample GrowelOW334metaG_FD_119756 | JGI IMG/M metagenome (GOLD analysis project Ga0172379, IMG submission 119756) | Groundwater microbial communities from an aquifer near a municipal landfill in Southern Ontario, Canada - Groundwater well OW334 metaG | ecosystem: Environmental > Aquatic > Deep... | reverse complement strand
GCCAAAAAAACATTCTTTTTGTTAGCTCCCAAACATGGACTGACATTCCCCTCACAATCCACATAAAGATGATACTTGTGCCTATCGCAACAGCCACCGACATATGTTGGAGAAATTTCCCATTCTTCGCCAAATTCATCTTTTGAAATCTTCTGCAATTTGAGGAACATTTTTCTCGTTGCCTCATCTTCCACTTTAGAGAAACTTGCTCCTCTTCCTGTCGGAATAACCGTGTCAATATCGGGAACAATATTGTTGTGCAGGCAATACCGGAAAATGTTAGGCAACTGATCGTAATTTTCATAAAGTATAGGAGTAACGAATCCGACACTAGAAATCGAATTGCCCTCGCCATCTTTCTCACGATTCATAAATCCAAGTTTCTGCAAAATTTTTAATGCTTTATCTCTTCTATTTGTATATCCATCAAATCCAACAAGAACATCCTGCACTGAAGCAAAGGGACTATTAAATTTGATTAGTAATGAAACATCCAAGATTTTAAGCTCTCTCGCAATTCCTTCGTCAATTAAATCTCCGGACGTAAAGAGAATGACGCGCAATCCAAGTTTCTTCGCATATGAAATAACCATCATTGTTTTTGCAAAATTCGTAAAATATAAAGGTTCTCCACCTCCCGGTATACCTATTACCTTTCCGCCCAAATCCTTGAACTGCTGAAGAATGATTTTGTAATCATTCATCCCTAGTGATCCGCCATTATCAATATGACCACCCCCATCATTAAAACAAAATTTGCATTTTAAATGACAGTGCATTCCTATCTCAAGCCACAGTTCCAATAATTTTCCGGCGCTTTCTTTCTTTTCTTTCTCTGATAATGCAGCTTTCAATTTTAGCATCACATTTTCCTTTCAAGGTATATGTTTTATTCCTTTCTTTCAAATTTTTCACACGAATAGATTTTCAAAAAACTTCCATTTATCCTAGCATAAAACCACCCCAAAGTCAACCCCAAACCAAAAAACAAGCTTTTAATTACTTACACGACATTCCGACATTCTCAAGAATGTCGGAATGTCAGTTTTACATAAATTTTGAGGAAAATAAAAAAGGCGGGAATTATTGTGATTGATTCCCGCCAAACATATTGTTCGAGATTTATTTTTTCTTTTCAGGGCGAGGCCATCTTACCTCAATTGTTTTCATAATCAATTCGCGCAACTCGCCTGAATTAACTTCAACTCTTGCAGGCTTTCCGGGAAAAATTTGAATCTCAATTTTTTTCTCCAGAATTTCTCTAATAACTCCATCTATTAATTCTTCTGAATATCCACACTTAGGACACAAATTACATTCCCTATAAATGTGATTTTCATCGTTTTCCCTATAGTGAAAGTACAATGTTCCACATACATTGCATTCATGCTTGCCTTTCATTTTTTTCCTCCTTTAAAAAATTATTGACTCATTTCCTTGTGCGGCGCTAAATTTAAAAGACAGAATATTATTGATACAATAAATTCTACCGATAACATTATCCAGCCAGCCTGCATAAATTCGATCATTTCGCCGACTTCCATAAATGGCCTGGGGAAAATAGAAATAATTCCCCCCAACAAAAAAAATAAACCGGCCATATGAAATTGCAGACTCAAAAGTTTCTTGAATTCTCCGGAATGCGCAAACCCTATTCCAAGGCCTAAAAATACTGCCACCCCCAAAAGAATATATGGGTTCATATAGATTCTCCTTATTATTTCAAATTGTCAAAAAAACCAATCCTCCTATTTTTTACCCTATCGTTAAACATCGGCTGTGTCAAATAATAAATCCTGCCATAAATATCTTTCATCTTTACCATATATTTCACTTTTCGCATATGCGAAAAGTGGCATATTTTTTAAAAAGTATTGCTTGTAATGTTTAATGATTTTAAAAGATCATTCTCAACAAAAAAACAAAATCCCGCAGAGACTGATCTCGTGGGATTTTGTTTCTATCTTCCAACTCTTATGTAAGAGCAAAAGAAATTATCAAAAGATTATAAGCATCTTTTTAGTAGCGCCTGTTTTCTCTTTTCCATAAACACAAATTTCACAAATCTGTTTTGGCGCAAAGACAAATTTATCGAACTGCTTCTTTCAAAGATTTTCCGGCAGTAAATTTCGGCAGTTTCATCGCCGGAATTTTGATCCGTTCTTTGGTTTGAGGATTAATTCCCTCTCGTTCAGCGCGACTGGAGATTCGGAAAGTTCCGAAACCGGTTAAAGTAACCTTGTTTCCCTTTCTGATTTCTTCAGTAATTTTTTCCAACATAATATCAATTACTGATTCAATGTCTTTTTTGGATAACTCTGTTTTGGATGATACTTCGTCAATCAAAGCATCTTTATTAATATTAGCCATTTCTTCACCTCCTTTTCTAGTCCGCAATTAAGCGGAATTTTGCGCCCTCTCTCGATTAAACAATAATCGCATAGCAGAGCCGTTAATTTTTATATTCTACTATTTTTTTATAATACAAGGCAAGAGCCATGAATGTTTCAAGTTTATCTTGTCAAAATTCTACTACCGGGCAACTTCCAATGATCTGGTTTCTCGGATAACATTCACTCTGATTTCTCCCGGATATTTCAAATCAACTTCTATTTTATCCGCAATTGCGCGGGCCAATTTCATCGCGCCCAAATCATCTATAGTTTCAGGTTTAACAAACACTCTGATTTCCCTTCCGGCTTGAATGGCATAAGTTTTTTCCACTCCCTGAAAAGAATTAGCCACAGCTTCCAATTCTTCAAGACGTTTGAGATAATTTTCCAACGTATCTTTTCTGGCTCCGGGACGGCTGGCCGAAATAGCATCCGTGGCTGCGATAATAAAAGCTTCAGGAGTTTCAAAGGGATATTCCTCGTGATGCGGTTTGATAGCATCAATAACTTCTTGAGAGACTTTGAATTTTTCCAAAATTTTCACACCGATTTCCACGTGTGTGCCTTGAATTTCTCGGTCAACCGCTTTTCCAATATCGTGAAGGATTCCGGCTTTTTTGGCTACCGCCACATCCGCCCCCAATTCCGCCGCCAAAGCTCCAGCCAAATGAGCCACTTCCAAAGAATGAATCAAAACATTTTGTCCATAACTGGTTCTGAAGCGCAATCTTCCCAAAAGATAAACCAGTTTCGGATCAAGTCCTGCCACACCAACATCATACACAGCCGCTTCCCCCGCTTCTTTGATTTTGTTATCGATTTCTTTTTTGGCAAATTCAATAGTTTCTTCAATACGCGCTGGATGAATGCGTCCATCACTAATTAATTTTTCCAAAGCAATTCTGGCAATTTCCCGGCGAATTGGATCAAATCCGGAAATAACCACCGCTTCGGGAGTATCATCCACAATAATTTCCACTCCGGTAATTTTTTCCAAAGCTTTGATATTACGTCCTTCTCGGCCGATAATTCTCCCTTTCACTTCATCCGATGGAAGCGAAACTGTAGTAGTCACCACTTCTGCCGTATGCGAACCGGCATATTTCTGAATAATTTGCGTCATCAGATTCTTGGCCTTTTTTTCCAATTCATCCTGCCCGTCTCTTTCCAATTTAGCCATCCTCTCAGACAAAATTTCCTTGCTTTCTTCTTCAGTCAATTGCAAAAGAATTTTTTTGGCTTGCTCCTTGGAAAGTCCCGCAATTTTTTCCAATCTGGCCATTTCCTTCTTTCTGGCTTCTTCAGTCTCTTTTCTGATTTTGCGGATTTCTTCCGCTTTTTGTTCCAAAATATTTCTGCCTTTTTCCAATTCTTCCAGCTTTTGATCCAACATTTCTTCTCTTTTTTCCAATCTTTGCTCCAAACGGATAATTTGAGCTTCCCTCTCTTTTTCCTGGTTTTTGGCTTGTTCTAAAATTTCAACAGCCTTATTTTTGGCTTCCAAGGTTATTTCTTGGACTTTTTGCTTGGCTTCCTCCTCCATCTTGTCTATTTTCCCTTCTGCAGTGGACAATTGGCCCTTGGCGATGGTTTGGCGCGTAAAATAGCCTAGAATCACCCCAATTATCAGCAAAAAGAAGCCACCAGCCAAAAGCGCTAAACTAATTTCCATAAATTTTATATTCAATTGACAGACAAAAAGAAGCTAAAAGCCAAGCAAAGTTGCTTTTATTGTTAAAGTTGATTTTAGATTGAGAATTTGAGTAATCATTTCCTTTTTTGCTTTCAGAATTTTCCCGCTATCCAATTGAATTTTGTATCAATAATAATTATATAGGACTTTCCTATAATAATACGCCCGTCTTTTTTTGTCAAAAAGTCCGATTGATGATAAAATTGAAAATATTAACAAGTTTTAAACTTTAAATATTTCAATATGCTGAAACCTGTAGTCTTGGTCATCCTTGATGGCTGGGGAATAAGCAACAATAATCAAGGAAACATCCTGAAAGAGGCCTCTTTGCCAACAATTGAAAAGCTGCGTCATTTTTATCCGATGACCACCCTTCAAGCTTCCGGCATTTCCGTCGGTTTGCCTTGGGGAGAAGTGGGAAATAGCGAAGTCGGGCATATGGTCATAGGCGCCGGAAAGATTATTTATCAAAATCTTCCCCGCATTTCTCTTGCCATTCAAGACGGAACTTTTTTTGAAAATAAGGCTTTGCTTTCCGCCGTGGAAAACGCAAAGAAAAATAACTCATCTTTGCATCTGATGGGCCTTTTGGGCTATGGCTCAATCCATTCCTATGTGGAACACATCCACGCTCTTTTGGAATTGGCCAAAAAGCATGATTTGAAAAATGTTTTCTTGCATATTTTTACCGATGGCCGAGACTCGCCCCCCACTTCAGGAACCAAATCAATCCAAAGTTTGCAAGAAAAAATAAATATTTTTGGAGTGGGAAAAATTGCCACTGTTTGCGGACGCAATTGGGCGATGGACAGAAACAACAACTGGGATCGCGTGCAAAAAGCCTATTTTATGCTCACGGAAGGAGCGGGAGAAAAAATTGATGACCCTATCAAATATTTGCAAAACTCCTACGCAAAAGGCGTGACTGATGAATATGTTGAACCGGCTGTAATTGTTGAAAATGGAAAACCAATCGGTTTGATTCAGGATAATGATTCCGTTATTTTTTTCAATTTCCGCGAAGACAGATCGCGCGAACTTACCAAGGCTTTTATTCTTCCAAGTCTTGAAAAATTCCCCAGAAAAAAATTGTTGAAACTTACTTTTGCCACATTCACGGAATATGAAAACGATTTGCCGGCCGATGTTGCTTTTCCGAAGGAAGAAATAAAAATGGGCTTGGGAGAAATATTAAGCATCAACAACAAAAAACAATTGCGGATGGCGGAAACGGAAAAATATGCCCACGTCACTTATTTTTTCAACGGAGGAAAAGAAGAAGCTTGGCCGGGAGAAGATCGCTTGCTCATTCCTTCTCCTCCTGTAGCCAGTTTTGATCTGGCTCCGGAAATGAGCGCTCCGATAATAACCGAAAAAACTTTGGAAGCGGTGGAAAAAAATAAATATGATTTCATCCTGATAAATTATGCCAATGCCGATATGGTCGGGCATACCGGAAAAAAAGAAGCTTGCGTGGAAGCCGTGAAAGCCATCGACAAAAGTCTTTCAGTTTTGATTCCGGCTATTTTGAATTCCGGAGGATGTCTTTTGATAACCGCTGATCATGGAAATATTGAAGAAATAAAAAACTTTTATACTGGTGAAGTGGACACGGAACATTCTTCCAATCCGGTTCCTCTTTGGTATCTGAATCCAACCAACAATCGCGAAAAAAATGGCTATGATATCGTCAAACAAGAAAGCGAAATTGGAGGATTGCTGAGCGACATCACACCGACTATTTTGGAAATAATGGAAATTGAAAAACCGAAAGAAGTCACGGGCGAAAGCTTGCTTGAAGCTTTGAAATAAAAAAATATTTTTTTCAAAAAAAGAGAGGTACGTATTAGAATACGTACCTCTGTGTGTTTTTCACTTCGTTTTTCCCTTATACCTTCCCACTCTTCCTATTGACCGGTGGCCGGTAAAATTTTTCGCTCTTTTTCCTTCCTTGCCAAAGTAATAACTTTTCGTTTTTGTTGCTGGCCTATTTTTAGCAAGCGCATCAAATATATATTTTGTGACCATAGTTCTCTCCTTTATTCAATTGCCTACAATAAACTTCATTAGTCATCATCTTCATCATAACGACAAACTGTATACTTTGAGTATGGATCATATGCTCCGTCACAAATCAAACATTTAGTACAATTATAAGAATTACATCTTGGCGGATCAACTGTCAAACAGTCATAGCAAACATCAGACCTGGGATTGTCCGCAACCAATTTATCATATTTATCTTGATGCGCTTTTTCTCTCGCCTGTTCCTTTTTCTTTCTTTCTTGATCGCGCACATTTTCCATCCATTCAGCATCTCTCTTTTCTTTTTCAGCTTTCTTGACTATTTTCTTTTGAGCACGCTCTTCCAAACTCTCCCCTACTAACTTCGCTGCGCCACCTATTAATTTTACTGCTCCATATACAACTGCAACAACTGCCAATGCGCCAGCCAAGCCATCGCCATCATCTTTGCTCATAATTTTCCCCTTATATAAAATTTTTAATGATCTAGTAAAAAAACTTAATTTATCGAAATTAAGCATCCAATACACTATAACACTTTCAACAAATTGTCAACATTTTTCAATCTTATTTCCAATCGCTTCAATTCCACTATATTCCTTTTTCTCGCATATACGATGAAAAGGAATATTATATAAAAAATAAAGATAGCAGTTTGCTTGTTTTTAATAGAAGCCAAGTATTTTATCAACAAAAAAAATCCCTCCTCGGGTTTTTTCAAACTAATGAATCTAAAAGCTAACGAAGCTAATGCGCTAGTGAAGCTATTTAATAATTTTATCCACAATCCCATATTTCTTCGCTTCTTCCGCGCTCATAAAATAATCCCTTTCAGCGTCGCGCTCCACTTTTTTGATAGGTTGGCCAGTATGTTTGGCCAATATTTCATTTAATTTTTTCTTGATTTTAATAATTTGTTTGGCGTGAATATCAATATCCGTCGCTTGCCCTTGCGCTCCACCCATCACTTGATGAATCAAGATTTCACTGTTCGGAAGCACCACTCTCTTCCCTTTGGCTCCGGCCGCCAAAAGCAAAGCGGCCGCAGAAGCTGCCATGCCAACACAAATCGTGGAAATTTCCGGCTTCACATATTGCATCGTGTCATAAATTGCCAACGCGGAAGTGACAGAACCTCCGGGAGAATTAATGTAAAGCTTGATATCTTCTTTGGAATTTTCCGATTCCAAAAACAAAAGTTGCGCAATCACCGCGTTCGCCACGCCATCATCAATCGGACTGCCCAGAAAAATAATCCGATCTTTCAAGAGACGGGAATAAATATCATAGGCCCGTTCGCCATAACTTGTCTTCTCTATTACTGTGGGAATTAGGTACTGATTATACATTTTTTCACTTTTCATAACGATTGCAAATCCAAATTTCAAAGCTCAAAATCCCAATGAAGTTTATGAAATCTAAATGCCAAAGATTTTATAATTTGGATTTTAGATTTGATTTGAAACAATTTGGATTTTGGATTTTAGATTTTTAACTTATAGTTTCTCTAGAACACAAAAAACTTCCTGATGAATCATAGTTTCCTTAACGTAGTTATACAACCTAGCCATATCAATATTCTTCTCGCCATCTTTAACTTGCTTGTAATAATTCAAAGTTTTGTTCATTTCCTCCTCTATTTTTTCATTTGGAATGGCGACTTCGGCTTGCTTGGCGATTTCATCCAGAATAAGGAAAATTTTCACTCTTTTTTCCGCTTGCGGTTCCCATTCTTTTTCCAAATCATCAACAGTTTTGCCCATTTTTTGCAGATAATCCTCCGAAGTCGTTCCCATTGATTGGACCTGCCCTTCAAACTCGTGAATCATTTTGTGCAATTCTTCATGCACCAAAATTTCAGGCAATTCAACTTCAACCAGTTTCAACAATTCTTCCAAAAATTCATTCCTCATATCTTCCTGATTTTTGGCTTTTTTTTCTTCCAGCATTCCTTCACGAAAATTTTTCATTAATGCTTCCAAATTTTCAAATTTTCCCAAAGATTTGGCAAATTCATCATTCACTTCCGGCAATTGCCTTTCCTGCACCAAATTCACTTTCACTTTGAACTGCGCCGGATTTCCCGCCAAAGATTTTTCATGATATTCTTTGGGAAATTTCAATTCAAATTCTTTTTCTTCCCCCGCTTTCATTCCAACCAAATTATCCTCAAACCCCGGAATAAAAACATTTTTTCCCAGAATCAAAGGATGATTTTTGCTGGTTCCGTTTTCAATCAACACGTGATCTCGAAAAACTTGAAAATCCACCATCGCGATATCGCCTTTTTTTGCTTCTCGATCAACTGTCACTGATTTCGCTCGGCTCTCAGCCAATCTTTTCATTTCCTTATCTATTTCTTCTTCAGAAATTTCAATTTTTTTCTTTTTGTAATCCGCATTTATTTTTTTTATTTTTTCTTTCCACGGTTTCATCTGAACTTCCGGCATCACAGCCACTTTTATCTTGTATTCCAATTCATTGCCTTCCGCCAATTTCAAAAGTTCCGCTTTCGGAGCGCCGATAGCATTGATTTTTTCTTTTTTCAAAAGTTCAGCATAAGTTTTTTGAATAGCTTTTTCAGAAGCTTCTTCCAAAAGAACTTTTGTGCCGACAGCTTTTTCCACATAGCTTCTTGGAGCTTTTCCGGGACGGAATCCATCCACCTTCAGATTTTTGCTCAAGTTTTCCACCGCCAAATCAATCTGATTTTTCCAATCTTCCCAAGCCACAGTTACTTTTATTTCTATTTCCGAGTGAGGCAATTTCTTAATTTCACTTTTAATCATACGCTAAACAATTTGCGAAGAATTATTTATTTTTCGAAAAATTCCTGTTTGAGAATTCAAATTTTCTCTAAAAATTTTGCAAGGCTGCCGTTGATCGTGGGAAAATTTTTAGATAGAAAATTTAGAGTTCGAGTTAATTTTGAGAAAAATAAATAATTCTTCGCAACAAATCATAAAATAATTAAACAAGCATCCCAACAATCAACAACGCCACGATGTTAATGATTTTTATCATCGGATTGATGGCTGGTCCAGCTGTGTCTTTGTATGGATCGCCGACTGTATCTCCAGTCACTGCCGCTTTGTGAGCGTCAGATCCTTTACCGCCGTAATTTCCTTCTTCAATATATTTCTTGGCATTATCCCATGCTCCTCCTCCGCTGGTCATAGAAATCGCCACAAAAATTCCCGTAATAATTGTTCCAACCAAAAGTCCTCCGAGCGCTTCAGGACCAAAAACAAATCCCACTACAATCGGAAGTAAAACTGGAATTAATGCAGGAATAATCATTTCTTTGATCGCCGCCTTGGTCACAATATCAACGCTCGTTGCATAATCCGGTTTGGCGGTGCCTTCCATAATTCCTTTGATTTCTCTGAATTGTCTTCGCACTTCTTCAACAACTGCGCCCGCCGCCTTGGAAACTGCGCGCATACAAATTGATCCAAAAATATATGGAATCATTCCGCCGATAAATAATCCGATCAAAACATTCACATCTCCCAATTTGAAATCCAATTTCACTCCGCGATCCGCAAATTCTTGAACATATGAAGCAAACAATACCACGGCAGCGAGTCCAGCTGAAGCAATCGCATATCCTTTTGTCACCGCTTTAGTTGTGTTTCCCACTGAATCCAAGGCATCGGTTACTTTTCTCACTTCTTTATCCATTTCCGCCATTTCCGCAATTCCGCCGGCATTGTCGGTAATCGGTCCGAAAGAATCAATCGCCACAATCACACCCGCCATTGAAAGCATACTCATTACCGCCACTGACACTCCGAAAATTCCCGCCAACCAGAATGAAGAAATTATTCCGGCGACAATTATCAAAACCGGAATCGCTGTTGATTCCATTCCCATCGCAATGCCCATAATAATATTGGTTCCATGTCCTGTGGTTGAAGCCTTAGCAATTTCTTTCACAGGACGATATTTTTTAGAAGTGTAATATTCCGTCACAATCACCATTCCTGCAGTAATTAAAATACCAACAATCGCTGCCAAATATATTTTCTGAAAATCATAAACACCATTTTCTCCCATAATATTTTTGGTAATTGGATAAAAAGCCACGATTGCAATTACCGAAGAAGCGATCAGCCCTTTATACAACGCGCCCATAATATTGGCTTTGCTTACTTCTTTTTTTTGTTCAGCCACGCTCAACTTCACAAAATAAACTCCAATAATAGAAGCGATTATTGAAACCGCGCCCAAAGCTAAAGGATAAATAATCGCATCCTTAAAATTTGGGAATGTTAAAGATCCCAAAATCATCGCAGCAATTGCCGTCACCGCATAAGTTTCAAAAAGATCAGCCGCCATTCCTGCGCAATCTCCAACATTGTCTCCAACATTATCCGCAATCACAGCCGGATTTCTTGGATCATCTTCCGGAATTCCCGCTTCCACTTTTCCCACCAAGTCCGCTCCCACATCCGCCGCTTTGGTGAAAATTCCTCCGCCCAATCGCGCGAAAACAGAAATCAAACTACCTCCAAATCCCACACCGATAAGCGCTTTCAAATCTCCGGTAATCAAATAAAATCCGGTCACCACCAAAAGTCCCAAGCCTACTACCAAAAGTCCGGTCACCGCTCCGCCTTTGAAAGCCACGTCCAAAGCTTTTTCCAAACTCGTTTTCGCCGCCTCAGCAGTTCTCACATTGGCTCGCACTGCGACATTCATTCCAATGTAACCTGTCAGAGCGGAAGCCACCGCTCCCAACAAAAATCCCAAACTAGTATTCAAATTCAGAAAATAATAAAGTGCCAGAGCCACGATCACTGCCACATAGGCAACAGTTTTGTATTGACGATTGAGATACGCCTTGGCTCCCTCTTTGATGGCATCGGAAATTTCCACCATCTTTTTTTCTCCCGAAGGAAATTGAATTACTTTCCATGCCAGATACAGCGCAAAAATAATTGCGATGAATGAGGCGACGACTGCATAGGATTCTGTAGACATAGTTCTTTGGCAAATCCCAATTCCAAAGCCCAAATTATTCCAAATAAATATCCGGATATTAAATTATAAAAAATAAATTAATATTTTTGGATTTTAGATTTTATTTGTTATTGGGATTTTGAAATTTGGATTTTAAATTAAATATTTTTAATTATTATTCTTCAACTTTTTCTTCTGTTTCTTCTTCTTCTTTTTTCTTAGACTTTTTTTCTTTTTTTTCAACTTCTTCTTCATCTGTTTCATCATTTTCTTCCACAATTTCTTCTCCAATCACGTCAATATTCCACCCGGTGAGCTTGGCGGCCAAACGCACATTTTGTCCGCGCTTGCCGATAGCCAAAGACAATTGATCTTTCGGAACTTTCACTTTTGCCGCGCGATTTTCTTCGTCAATTTCCACTCCCAAAACTTTGGCAGGACTGAGCGCCGCGCTGATAAATTTTCCCGGATCTTCATTCCATTGAATAATATCAATTTTTTCTCGTCCCAATTCATCAATCACCGCTTGCACGCGAGTTCCTTTTTGACCGACGCAAGAACCGATTGGATCTATTCCTTCTTCTTGAGAATCAACCGCAATCTTGGTTCTTTCTCCGGCTTCGCGGGCGATGGCTTTGATTTCCACCGTTCCGGCAAAAATTTCCGGAACTTCAAGCTCAAAAAGTTTTTTGATAATTCCGGGATGGCTGCGGCTCAAAGTAATGCCGGGACCTTTCGGATCTGATTCTACTTTGGCCAAATAAACTTTAATTCTTTGTCCGATGCGATATTGTTCGCTTTCAATCTGTTCTGAAGGAAACAACACTCCCACCGATTTTCCCAAATCAACATAAACAGTTCTGCCTTCAATTCTTTGAATAGTTCCACTGATGACTTCTCCTTCTTTTTCTTTGTATTCTTTGAACATTGAATCTCTTTCCGCTTCGCGGATTTTTTGGATGATAACTTGCTTGGCAGTTTGCGCCGCGATACGTCCGTAATCACTTTTAGATTCCAATTCTATTTCCAAAATGTCTCCCAGTTTTGAACTTTTCTTTATTTTTTTGGCTTCTTCCAAAGTAATATCCCTTTCGGAATTAAATCTGGATTTCTTTTCTTCATCAGAAACTTCTTCTTCCGGCTCAACTTCTTTTTTCTTGCCCTTCTTTTCATCCTTCTCATTTTTTTCTTCCTCCTCCTTCGAAATTGGATCAACAAATTCACGGGTAGATTCATCCACCACTTCCAGAAGTTTATAGAACCTGGCGCCTCCGCTCACTTCATTGAATTCCGCGCGGATGTGCTGGCCTCTTTTTCCATAATCTTTTTTGTATGCCGCTGCCAACGCAGCTTCAATAGTTTCCATCACTTTTTCTTTGGAAATTCCTTTCTCTTCGGAAATTTGCGCGATTGCGCTGCCGAATTCTCCCAATCTTCCTGAAGGATTACTGCTGTCTGCTTGTGTTTTCTTTCGTGCCATAATATTTTATTACCCACTAATCTACAAATCAACTACAAATATACAAATATTTATGTTTGATCCGTAGAAAAATTTAAAATTAATTTTTATTTAAGTTAAGTTCGTTTTTTACAAAGTATTATAATTTGTATATTCGTATAAGATTCGTATATTGGTGGGATTTACTAAAAAAAGTTCGCCAGACTGCGAACTCCCTTCCCCTTCTCAACAATTAGATATTATCACCTCATTTTTTCTTTGTCAAATTATTTTATCATTGATATAAAAGGATATTATAGTGTGGAATATTTGACACTTTTTACTACTGTATAGTTAACAGGTGTTACCCCTAACTATACCAAGTGTTACCTCATGGTGTTAAATGTACAATTACTTGACAAAATTATTTTTAATTGCTAAAGTGATTTGAAGTGGTTTTTTAAAAAAAGATTGACTTCTATGCAATTTAATATATAGAAATAAAAAAATAAAAACTTTCAATAAGGAGGAATGGCTATGAATGTAAAAGGTTTCAGAGGCTCAGTGGCAGGTATCCCGGTTAGAGGCGGCATGATGAGCATTAATAGTGCAGACGCTGCTACAATACTGAATGCTGCTTCAGGATTAGTGAGAACAACGGCAGATGTGGTAGCTGAAGGTGTACATGCAATTGGAAGGGGGTTGAAGTTTGTAGGAGGGGTTACTTTGGCCATAGGTATTCTCACATTATTAATTGATGGTTTATTGGCAAAACCTTCCCCAAAAATTCCGATACTGTCTTTAGCACAAATACGCACACTTAAAAGAAACTTTTTAGGTATTTGTGCACTTGACACTTTTGAGTGCGTTTGTGATGGCGAGAAATTGAAAATTCCCACACACACCATAAATAGTATAAGTTCACAATATTTTGGACTTCTTAATCGGAATCAGAGTCATGAAACTTTTTTAGGGTATAATGTTGACTTGATTGATGGTTCAAGTTATAGGTCTTGTATGCCAGTCACACGCCATCTCCCTTTCCTAACAATTTGTGGGGAGCAAAAGGCCATATTGTTTCAAAAGGAAAAAACAACAAAGGATATAGAAAAGGGGTTTTTCCTTAAGCGTGTAGTGAAGGAAATAACCACAACATGGGCTCCTTATCAGCCAGAAAGTTTTGAAGCAGCATTGTCTATAAAAGGCGTGACAGTGGAAGATCTTGCTGATTTGCGTCAGCGATTGGCCTTTGCTCTTGAAAATAATTTGGATAAAGTGGTTGAGATTGTTGGAAAAGAGACATTTGAAGAATATTTTATTCTCAGCTAAAATTGGCCGAAACCTTTACAGCCCTGTTTTATTGCAGGGCTCTTTTTTTATGTAAAGCACTTTTTCCCAGGCCTAACTCGAACTGCGTGAACTTCCCCACTTAGAAATAAAAAAAGATCCAATTTTAACTGGTCTTTTTTTATTTTTCCTTATTTTAACCTTAAGCTAAACTACTATAATTACCAAAAAAAGCATCGTGGATTGGGTGTATACATAATTTGAAAACGTTAATTCTTAATTGATTATTATATCAGAAAACGTTTCCAAGGTATTGGGATATTACGAAACGCTTGACAAGTTTCGTATTTTGTGCTATTATAGGTTATTACTGTCATGGGATAGTAATAAAGTCAAATAAGGCTTGCATAAGCCTTAAGTTACTTGAAAAATTAATTAACTCTACTATAAGAAGGAGAATGAAAATGGCAACCGTACCAACAACACCAGTAGCAGCATCGGCAACAACTACACCGGTGACAGCGCCTGTTGCACCACCACCAGCACTGCCGAAAGAAGATTTGATCCCGGCGTTTACACACGTATGGGGTCATATCAGGGCTGGCGGATGGAGACGTTTTTTCTACGTCTCAGCAGTATTGCTAATATTATTATCAGCAATACTTGCTTATGTAGGATATAATCAAAATGTTGCGGGCGACAAGGAAATAAACGCAACGTTTTGGGTCGTTATATCCGCATTACTTTGTGCATTATGGATAGCGCCCTTATTTGTGCTTGAAGGCGCATCAGTGGGACCCAAAACCAAAACAAGAAAAAATTATTTTCTTCTTTTGGAATCAATTGAAATTTGGGTTACGGTATTTTTTGGAGGAATGTCTTTCTTATCCTTCCATAAAAATCCGGTTTTCTTTTGGCTCTTGCTTCCAGTGTTTGTCTTTTTTAGCTTAAACTTTCGCTGGGGCTATGAATCGAAATGGGCCAGGCCACTAATACAAGGTTGTTTCGTAGTGGCATGCACCGCAATGTTTATTATCCTTGCATCAAACACTTTTTCTTTTTCCATCTTTGGGGTGGATATAATGCCATCCAAAACTGATCGCGAGATCAACAAAATAAAAGCGGATATGGAAGAGGAAAAAAATCAGCTTGCCCTCGAGGCTTGGAAGAAAAAAGCCGAAAGACAAAAAACGGAGATTGACGACCAAAAATCCAAGCTCGCAGGAGGAGAAGATAAGGTCACGGGAAAGAAAAAAGATGAGTTCAGCGACGCAGAGATTGATGAACTTGCGCAAAAGTATGACCATTCCACACTAGTAGATAAGATATTTTCCATTGGAGGAAATCATACTAAGCCGGCTGTTGTAGTTCAACCAGTTGCTGCTAATCCAACACCGGCAGCTGTTCAGCCAGCGGTCTACACTCCTGCACCTGCAGTTCAGCAAACAAACTACGTCCCTGCGCCTACCGTTATGCAAATACAATTTTTCCCGAATCATTGGGACCTGCAGGACAAAGCTTTGCAGAAAGTAGGCTATGTCAAGGCAGGAAAATTGTACACCTTTAACGGCTTCGGCAGATACACACAGTATTTCGCTGGAGACCATGGGGAACTTAAAGGAAAATCGTTCCAGTTTGGACCAATGGGAGCTAACTGGACTCCAAGATATAAAGAATTATTACCGATGCCAGATAGACCACTTTGCTCACTTATAGGAATGGTCAATGGAGAATTTTTCTTTATAGGAGAAGGAACTCAAAAAACCTTCCCGTCTGATGGTGATTTATATGTAACCATCAACCATATTCAGGACAAAGCTGAATTTGGAAATGCTGCCAGAAACTTCATAGATAATGAGGGTTATCTGACAGTATCAATTCGAGAAAATTAAAAAGTCAGTTGAATAACTGACAGAAAGGTTAAAGAAAAGGGCATAGTTAATATAATTAATTATGCCCTTTAAAATTGTCTAATTTTCTCATATTCAAGCCTACAAACTTGCAAAAAAGAAAGAACTGTTGCTATAATGCAAAAAATGGAATGGCTCTTTAAAATCTCAAACACTAAAAAGGAGAAAAGCAATGTCTAAGGAAATAATCAAAGATGGATCAGCAAGCATACTGTCTAACTACGCCAAGCGCTTTTTAGAAAAGAAATACGACAAACTCTTTGAATCGGATACAGGCAAAAAATTGAAAGAATTGAATCTGGAAACAAAATATGTGATAGAATTTCTTTTGTATGCTCTGGCTTCTGTCGCAGACAAACAACTTTCGGAAGGTTCTCCTCTAAAAAAGTTCGTCAAGGAAGTGGTTTCGGATGTGGCTCCTGAAATAGCCAAAAGATTGATCAATGGAGACGCTGAATATTCCGCTTCAAAGAAAATTCTCCCAGGAAGTAACGAATTGATGGATTATCTGTCTGAAATCAGTGAAGAAGATCTTTCCAAAATAATTTCTGCTCTGAAAAACACTCAAGAGAGTGAGCGAGGAGAAATTTTGAAAAATTTGTTGTTGAAAACAAAAGTTGACCTGAAAAAAACATCCGCAGCGGAACCAGGAAAAAGCTTTAGTGATAAAGTTGAAGACAATCTCAAGTTTCTGAACAAGCGGATGAAAAATTATATTGACAAACGAAAGGAGAAAGAAAATGTTTCTTGAAACCTTGTTTGATTCCGGAGGTTTTTTTGCGGAAGTATTAGGCATTAAATTGAAAGATGGCATTGACGCCGCAACAAAATTCGCCCAAACCAAAGGCTACACTTTTCTGAGAAAATATCTGACCAGATTGATATTTTGGTTTTCAATGACTATCATTCCTTCGGTAATGCTCACTTCTCTCGGGATATTGATTGATTCGGCCTGGCCGATATTATTCGCGATTATTTTGAGAGTCATCTGCACTCTGATATTTATGGCCTATGCTGTCATTGCTGCGATCGTGATCAGAGCTTTGACAGGAAAATTGGAAGGAAGCGGGGAATGGTACGAAAAATTGGTTCTGGGGGTTTGTATGACAGAAGCTTTTTTTGGATTGTTAATATGCATCATACCCCTAAAAAACAATACATCGCTAATTCCCGCTTTTTTGCTGGCTTCGTTGATTTTAGGAAGCTTCAATGCTATATTTTTTAAACCGAATGTAATGATAGCTGTGGTGGGAATTATTTTTGCTGTCTTGGTTCTTTCCTTTTTCCTTCCGGCTCTTCCGGGAGCTCTTAGTGGAAAAGTTGGGGAATTAAACTCGGCTTTGAAAGGATCTCCAAAAACAAATACTTCTTCTGCTGTCATTCCTCCTGCTCCAAAAATACAAGCCCAGCCAGTTGCGCCACAGCAAGTTGAAAGTGATGATCAAAATGGTGATTCACTTGTTAAAGCAGAGTCACAAAATCCTATTCCGCCTGCACCGGCAGCAGTTCAACCGCCTGCGCCTGTCCAGCCCGCTATACCATTTGTTAAAGCATTTAGCTTTTGTCCGAATCAGTATAATGGTAGCGGGTGGCAGAAAGTTTGTGATTTTCCAGAAGCTGGATATTACGATATCGATGCTTCTGGAACATGCGGAATTGGATCTTCCAAATATAACGGTGGGCCAGTAACATTTCGCTGGCTTGGACCTGAAGGAATGCAAGCGAAACCCGTTTATCAAAATGAACTTCCATTTTTTGATAAAAATGTATGTTCATTAATTGGTAAAACCGATGTGAATGGAGAGTTTCATATCGGAAAAAGTAAAAGAATATATGTTTCTGCTCCTACCAGTTTATGGCTGAATTTCAATCACCTTCAGAGCCAAGCTGGATATGGGGACCCTGCAAATGTATTTAGATACAACAAGGGGAATTGGAATATTGAAGTTAAAGAAGTCAGCTAAGCTGACAGAAAGGTTAAAGAAAAGGGCATAGTTATATAATTAACTGTGCCCTTTAAAATTGTCTGAATTTAAAAAACAGTAGTAGTTCCTGAAAGCGCTGTGGCCACAGCATTAACGATTACCATTCCCGAAAGCCCCACAATTACTCCCACAATTGACCAGGACATATTTCTTTTTGCGGTTTTGAGCATATCCTCATTTCCTGCCGATGTAACATATTGAACTCCTGAAATAATGAAAGAAGCGACTGCCAAAACCAGAAATACCGCAAAAAACCAGTTGAATAAATTTACCAAGATGCTGGCAATACTAGCTTGTGATAATCCGGTTGTACCTGGGAAACATACTCCACCCTCTTCCACAAAACCCAGACTTGCATCACATTTTGCAGTTCCAGTACCAGTTCCTGTCCCAGTTCCAGTACCAGTTCCTGTTCCTGTTCCTGTCCCACCACCTTTAGCACTCGCATAAGCGGCTGCGTATGATCCATATGCTCCGCCGGAACTTATTTTCGTGCAATCATTCACACTGGAAAAACCAACCGCTAAAGTTGTATCACTTTGGCAATCTTGTTGCATTACACTTAAATAATTGGACAAACTGCTACATTCTGAACCTGTTCCATATTGATTTTCGCACTGGCTTTTCAACGCATTAGTATAATCCTTATTGCAATTTTGATTATTGGAATCACATTGAGAAGGTACTATGCTTGAACTGGTGGTAGTAGCACTGCACACTCCCGAGTCATTGCATTTCCCGTTAGTAACTCCTCCATATGTGCAATTTTTTCCGGAATTCATCACATCTTGGCAAGGATCATTTGAATCTCCAGGTGTTGCACCGCTGGCACTGCACACTCCCGAGTCATTACACTTCCCATTAGTAACTCCGCCATACGTGCACTTTTTTCCTGAATTCATTACGTCTTGGCATGGATCATTTGAATCTCCAGGCGTTGCAGTGGAAGCACTGCATGTTTGAGAATTATCACATTGTTTACCTCCTGAAATGCTTTTACATTTTCCGGAAAAAGCTGTCCCACTAACCGTATAATTGCAGCAGTCGCCGACAGATTTTCCTGCACACGCCAACTCCAAAAGCATTGTTGTACTGCTCGATGTGCTGCCGGTGGAAGTTGACCCGGTGCCACTAAGGCAAGCATTTTGAACCGCTGACCAGTCATCTTTATTACAAACTCCACTTTTGCAAACACCCCAAGTTTCTTGATCTTCATCACAACAGCTGTTTTCCGCTTTCCCACTGCAACTATTGGCAGCCGCCAAAGTAATATTAAAAGAAAAAATAAACAAACTGACTAAAAAAATAACCGCGGATATCTTCCATTTTCTAATATTTATTTTCATTTTTATTTTATAAATAATTAATCCCGCACTTTCTGGAAAATATTACACTTTCAAGAAAGATGCGTTATCTAAATATTTTTATAAATTAAATACTCTCTTGAAAAGTGCGGGATAAATTTTTAAAATTCACTATTAGATCCCTCCAGCCATGTTTGAATCGCTTGCAAAACAACCATTCCCGAAAGTCCCACAATCACGCCCACAATCGACCATGTCATATTTCTTTTCGCGGTTTTTAGCATATCCTCATCGCCGGCGGATGTCAGATATTGGATTCCGGAAATCACAAAAGCAACAATACATAGTATTCCAAAAATAGCCAGGAGCCATTGCATCCCGTTTTTCAAAATATCAAAAATGCTTCCCTCCGGCAGATCCACGCCCGAAAGTCCGCTAGTCACATCTCCACTTCCCCCACTTCCAAATTCAAGGTCAATGCCAAAATCAAACGCTCTGGCAAAAACCGGCAACAAAAACAAGGAAAGAAAAAATATTTCAAACATTACTAGTGATACGATTTTTTTTGTTTTCGCCATATGTGTATTTGATTTGCCCGCCTCGCGTCGACTCGTCGCGAGTCGAGGCGGGTAGATTAGTAGGTTTTTTATTTTATTTAGCCCTCGTTGATTTATTTGCACTTATATTATACAATTTTTTTCCAAATCAATCAAATTGGCAACATAAAACGGCCTGTGGATAACTCGGCCGTTTTATGAAACTTGAATTCGAAAAAATATTTTCTAAAATTAAAACTCGGTTGATTGTCCGCCCAAAAGTCCTTGAACAGCGGTCAGGATGACAACTCCCAGCAAAGCCACTACTACTCCGACAATCGACATAACCATAGCTTTTTTGGCAGTCTTGATTCTTTCTTCATCTCCGGCAGCAGTCAAATAGAGAATACCGGAAATTGCGAAGGAAATAACGGCAATAATACCCACTGCATACAGCAAGAAATTCATAGCATTGGTTATGATATTAGTAATGCTTCCTCCAGGCAAACCTGTCCCTTGGGGAGTATTAAATCCAGTTGCAGCCAACACTAATCCTGGAGCCAACAAGGCTGACATTCCGATTCCATAAGCGATTTTTTTTATTTTTGTTTTCATATTACACCTCCGTTCTATTATTAATTCTTAAATTTTAATTTTTAAATTTTAAATGAATTTCTAAACATTAAAGTTTTTGATATTTAATAATTTAGATTTTATTTAGAATTTAAAATTTAGACCTTAAAATTATCTACAAAAATTGATTTATCGTTTTCACCATTATCATTGCCGCCATAACAGCTGCAATTCCCACAACAGCATACCAGAAAGATTTTTTCGCTTGAGAAATTTTTTTTTCATCTCCTGCGGAAATAAAATAAAGAATTCCGGAAACCATTAAAGATATTATAACAATTACTCCGGCAACTGACAAGAGGAAATTAAGAATATTCAATCCGATTTGCGCGAAAGTCGGAGCATCATCAATCACTCCCGCCCGCGCTATGTTAATCAGAATCATGAATCGTGAATTAAGAATTATGGATTTCGCAAATCAACAATATTTCCTTTTACTTTCGGATTTGTCTGAGATGGATTCGCATTTCCGTTCTGATTGGCGCCGCCCATTCCAATTGGAGAAATATAACTTGGATTTTTTGACTTTTCCGAAGTCATTTTTTGCGGAGAAGAAAATTTCATATTTCCGAAATTGGAAATTGTTTTCGGCGAATCATTATTTTCTGCTTTTTTTTCTATTTTGAATCCGGAACTTGGAGAATTTTCCGTTTGATCAAAAATAATTTCTTCTTTTTCGGTATTGATTTTGAGAGGCGAATTTTCGTCCAGTGATTTCAGCACCATTCCCAATTTTTGGCGTTCAAGAGTGGAAAGTCCCTTGGTATTCACTCCGTGAAACAAAAAATTTCCTCTTTCAATTGAACCGTGATCCCCTGCTCCCAAATTTTCATAATAATCATCAATCCAATTTTTGATTGATGGTCTGACGGGATCGGGAAAAACTCTGATTTTGATGCGATTATTGGTAATCATCTGGTCTCCAATTTTACGATATTGTTTGAGAGCCTCGGAAATAGAAACTTCTTTTATTTTTCCTTGATAGGCCGTTTCAAAAGATTTGTCATTGATAATGCCCTCGATGATCATGCGAGAAATTTCTTGCGCCTTATTCAAATCAATTTCAATTTCTTTCAAAAAAAGTGCTGGAAAATCTTCCAGTTTTACTTCTCCAAAATAATAATTTCTGACATAACGGGCGATAACACCCATTTCCAATATTTGCAAATTAAAAGTCTTTCCAATTCTTTGGATTTTTTCCGAAACTTGTTGTGAAACAAGCTTGTCTTTGACAGCTTCCGGTAATTTCAGAAACTTCTCCTGTCTGGCAATCAACTGCTCTTTGGTTTCATCGTCAGGATTTTTGACAACAGGAGCACATTGAGGAATCGTACATTTTACAATCTGATTTTCCTTTTTCCAATTTAAAAATTTCATTTTTTCCATAAAAATTAAACGGGTATTCCTAAATTATTTAACGCATTTGTTCCATTGGGATTTATCCTTTTTTGCACCTCAGACACAGCTGCTGACTTCATTTTTCCAAATGCATATTTCGCTCCTTCCTGTGCTAATGTTTTGTTGGCTGCTGTACCACTGTAAGTATTTAATCCTTCCCAGTCTTGTTGGGCAAATTTTTCCGGACCCAAGCCTCCCATTTCCTGATTGGCTATATATTCCTTAACTTGGGCATCGGAAGCAGGACTGCTTAAACCTAAGCTAGCAGTAACTTTAGATCTAGTTTCATTAATTAATTGTATATCATTAGACTTGTTAATCGCCACAAGATAAGCTCTCTTTTCTTTAACCTGATAGTCCAATATGTCCCTAACTGCTTGACCTGGTTTTCGTTTTGGATTTCCGTTTCCTGAAACAAATGTATCATATGTTTCTTGATCTATCTCTTTATCTTCAGCTAAACGTAATGCTGCTGCAGCATCTCCTTTTTTAGCCAATTCCTTTAATGTATTTTTATCCGTAAATTGATCTTTATATTCTTTCGCTCTTCTCCTCATATCTTGAGCTTCAGCGCCTTTGTCTCCCAGAAGTGAGGCGACTTTGGCCTCCCTGCTGGATTTCGCAGATTTGAATTTATTTGTTAGATTTTCATATCTTTTCTTGACTCCGCCTGTAATTCCTGAAGCAGCTAATCCGGATTTTGCAGCTTTATATGGCAACAAAGCTGCTCCTTTAACTGCGGCCATAGAATATTTTTTCGCCACATCCGCTCCGATGGCTCCCATTTTTTGCGCGGCCATAATTCCCAACCACAATATGGTTATTGGAATAGCTAAAGTTACACCTGTTATTAAAATTCCGGTCAGAGTTCCTTCTGTTTTAGTGCCACTAACCGCAGCTTGCAGACTATTGCTGATTGCTTCATTGCTGGCGGTATAAACATTGATAGCTATAGCTACCATAAAAAGCATTATAGGACCAAAAAAAGACTGCTTGAAAAGGGCAGTCCACCAATCATCGGCATATTTTTGAGTTGAAGGAAAAATATTCGCTGTGAAACCCAATGGAGAAAAAATAATTACTATTCCAAGAACCGCCAACCGCACCACTAGCAAAATTCCGATCATCAGCATAGTAACTGCAAAAATAAAAGTAAAAACAATAGCGCCGATTATCTGAGTAGTGACTATGGCACCTTTAAAACTTCCCCCCTCTTTTATTGGGTCCAAAACAGCAGGATTAAAAAAACTTTTAGCTACCCCGATTGATATATTATCTCCGCCTGGGAACAATTGACCCATCATATAATACATTGTCACATTGGCGGTATCAATAATAAATCGGGATATCGGATAACTGAAATTTACCAAAAGAGCCATAAGCACGATGGTTAGGATAAGTTTTTTGATATGATATTTTTCCACTTGAAAAACCGTGCAGAAAGCGGAGAACAAAAGCACGAGAATAAAAAACAAATTCAAAAAATCCCGCACCATCTTCCATCCTGCATAAATTGCCTCATTATTTGCCACCACCAAATCAAAATTAGCTGGCTTAATCGCCCAATCAAAAATAATTCCGGCTATTACCAATAAATAACTGACGAATACCCAAACTGCGTACAACAAATAATTAAAGGCCAGCAAAAACAAACTGCTTGCGCTATCTGCAACTGCGTTCACCGCTGAGCTTGCTGCCATACTCATCCCTTCAACATATAATGCTTCAGCTTCACCTTGACTGAATGCATCCGCATAATGATAGCGCATAAGCAATAAAAGAAAAGAAAAAACAGGAAGCGCTATGAAAAGTATTTTCTTTTTCCGAGAAAACAAAAAGAAAGAGCAAAAATATTTTCGCGCTCCGGGAAAAAATCCTAAAATGTTTTTTGTTTTTTCTTTCACAACTATTCTTCTAATTTGAATATTGTTTCCTTTTAAAATTATACCACAAAAATAGGTAAAAGTAATACACAAGCAATGGCCCTATTCATTATTTCTAATTTCATCCAAAATCTCTTCCGGAATCGGATTATTTTTCGGACTAACTCCGGGATATCTCCACGCACTTATAATGCGAATCTGCCGATTCGCTGAATTATGAATCAGGAATCTAGAATTAAGAATGTTTATTTTCTTTAATAATTGAGTTCTTGGTTTTATTTGGGATTTGGAATTTAGGTTTTGTTTGGAAATTGGAAATTGGGATTTGGAAATTGCTCCGCCTTTGCGGAGTTGGTACATCGCCCAAATTTCCTGGCTCCACGTTTCCTTGCCATTTTTTTTATGCACGGAGCTAGGTTGCATCACAGCAATAGTATTTTTCACAATTCCCTTTTCAATCCGTTTGGGAGCGCGAATGACCCTCGTAATTCTCTGGGAACTCAAACCATATTGCCGCAATTTAAAAACCGCATGCCGAGTCCACTGATATTTGTCAGAATTTTTTGGAGGTTTAAAATCCATAAATTATTTCTTAATTAACCGCTGATTAATCCCGCGCCTGTCTTTCATTTTTGGAAATTCCCAATAACCCCACGACAACACATTTCCCCTTTTCCATTTATTCCGATAATTCCATCCTCCTTACTTTTTATCCATATAATTAAAAAGTAAGGATATATAAATTTTCTGTTGCGAATAAATCAGCCTCGGTTAAAAATTGCAATCAGAGACAGAAGGATTTCTTCAGTACTTTTTCGTGCAAAACTTTTTCCGCGGTAATTATCTCAACATATTTATCAACTTCAAATACTTCAGCCGTAAATAAAATTTCGTCTTCACACTCGTAGGGATGCACCCATACGCTTTTTTGCAGCTGTTTAAAGCCTAATTCTTTCATTTTCATCCTAAGCGCGGCGCGGGCTTGATTGTACTTTATCGGAATATCGAATATCACTATTCTCCACTTCCGATCCCATATTGGTGGTTTTTCTATTTTAATTGTTTCCAAGGATAACTTTAAAAATCTTTTTTTTCCTTTATTAGTGAGCTTTATTTTATATTTACCATCTTTCTCTTTGATAATTTTAATCAATTTTTTCCGCCTTAAATTTCCCAGAGCGTTATCTATCTGTTTTTTGGTATATTTTTCTCGGTCATTTCTCACACCAGAGCTTTCCAGTCCTTTAAGAGCAATCAGAATTCCAGGAATAATCGCTCCGCCGAAAACCAAAAGTCCAAACCCAGCCATGCCAATAAGAACCTGGGCTACTTTTGCTTTTGTAGATCCGGAAGAAATAAAGTCTTCCCACCTATCTAACGCTGCTTTTTTCTTTTTTTTCATTTATTTTTCTCATTCACTTATCCTATCCTAATTATACATACTACCTTACTTTTTGTCCATATGATTAAAATGTAAGGAAAGGGAATATGGTTTGATTGGGCATTTAGAAATGAGCTAACTAAAACTGCCGGAAAATAAAAGTTTATTTGATGTCCATTCCACGAAGAGCTTTAACCCTGTCCTCTATTGACGGATGGGCCTGCCCGCCTACCAATTCTTTAATTTATTAATTAGATTCACAATAAATTATTAAACCGATAAATCACGTAATGCTTTAATTCTGTCCTCTATTGGTGGGTGAGTCATAAATAATTTGGAAAGTTTTTTGCCTTTGAAAGGATTGACAATATAAAGATGCGCTGTCGCGCGGTTAGCCGCTTCCAATGGTTCTTGATCAGAGGAAATTTTTTCCAAAGCCCTCGCCAATCCTTCAGGATAGCGAGTGAGCAATGCTCCGTCAGCGTCAGCCAAAAATTCACGCTTCCTTGAAATCGCCAATTGCATCAGCATTGCCGCAATAGGAGCCAAAATGGAAAGCACAATGGCCAGAATAAATAAAATCATTTGCAATTGTCCCCCTCCTTCACTGTCACTGCTTCTTCTGCGTCCCCCAAAAAAAGACCAGTGGCGAAACCAATCAGCCAGTAAAGTTATGAAGCCAACCATCACCACCACAATCGTGGAAAGCAAAATATCCTTGTTGCCAATATGAGAAAGTTCGTGCGCAATCACTCCTTCCAGTTCCGCTTTTTCCAGTTTTTGGATTATTCCGGTCGTAAGGCAAATAACCGCATGCTCTGCGTCGCGTCCTGTGGCAAATGCATTGGGAGCGGTATCTTCAATAATATAAATTTTTGGCGTCGGCAGTCCGGCTGTGATACAAAGATTTTCCACCAAATGATAAATTTCCCGCCCATTTTCATGCGTCACAGGTTTGGCGCTGCTCATTGCTAAAACTATCTTATCGCTCCACCAATAGGAACCAAAACTCATCACAACCGAAAAAATCACCGCAAAATATAAAATGCCGCTATTATTAAGCGCTCCCGCAAAAACATATCCGACCAGAATGACAAAAACCAAAAACCCAGTTATATATAACCAGGTTAATCGGGTGTTCTTGTCTGCTTGATTATAAATTGTAGACATAATCTAGAACTCTACTTTCACCGGCTCCTTTTCATTTTCTTCCGCTCCGAAAAATTCGCGCTTGGTGAAATTCAGCATTCCGGCAAAAATATTGTCAGGGAAAACTTCAATTTTGGTATTGAAATCCCGCACGTTTCCGTTATAGAATCTTCTGGACGCTTGGATTTTGTCTTCCGTATCAGTTAATTCTCTTTGCAATTCCAAGAAATTTTGATTGGCTTTCAAATCAGGATAAGCTTCCGCCACCGCAAAAAGGCTTTTCAGGGTTCCGCTCAGCATATTTTCCGCTTTGGATTTTTCATCCGCATTTCCGGCTCCCATCGCTTTGGTTCTGGCTTCAGTCACTTTTTCAAAAAGAACATTTTCATGTGCGGCATAGCCTTTCACAGTGTTCACCAAATTAGGAATCAAATCATATCGTCTTTTCAATTGAACATCAATATCACTCCAAGCTTCATCCACCCGATTTTTGAGGCGGATAAGACCGTTATAGATAGAAACGCCCCACAAAACAAACCCAACGATAATGATCAAAAATACTACTCCAATACCCATAATTTTTTATGTTAATTATTACTCTTCAATTATAACTCTTATGCAATTTTTTGCAATAAAAACCCCCTCCAACCGAATACGATTGGAGGGGCAGTGTCAGGAGGACACCCCGTATAGTAACACTACAGCCAAGTAGTAAATTTATTGTATTCTAAAAATAAATAAAGTCAAGGGCAATTATAGATAACATTAAATTTCGCCGAAGCCAGTCACTTGCAGCATATTCAACTGGTGAACTTTATTACATATTAATTTTATGCTAGAATAAATATAGAATTAATCTGTGAGGGGTAAATAAAAAAATGCTATGGAAATTATAAGCCAATACAAAATTCTCTTTATTCCAATTATTATCGGAACGGTAGTACAAATAATTAAATTTGTTTTGTATTCAACAAAACACGGCTGGGACTTCCACTACATCATGACTCACGGCCATATGCCCAGCGCTCATACTGCTTTTGTCACCTCACTCATCACTTCGGTTGCGATGTTTGATGACGACGGGATAAAATCCGGAGCCTTCGCCGTCGCGGTTGTTTTGGCGATTATTGTTATTGATGACGCGGTGCGGCTCAGAATGTATATGGGAGACCAAGGCAGATATTTGAATATGCTTATCCGCCAATTGAATATAAACGAAGAGCAATTTCCGCGTCTCAAAGAAAGAATGGGCCACAAAGTGAGCGAAGTGATTATTGGAGGAATCTTGGGAGTTATTTTCACAATTTTCCTGGCCAAACTTCTTTAATAAAAAATTATTTCCTATTCTACTGAAAATAAAAAGAGGTGCTTAAATTTAATAAGCGCCTCTTTTGATATTTCTTGTTTCTTTTTGCTTATGGCAATCTGAATCCGGAAAGTTTGCAGGCCCTTTCAGCAGCCGTTGCTCTCACAAAAGCGGCTCTTTCTTCTTGGGTTAAATTTAATTTTTTACCCGCGGCAAACTTCAAAACGCATTTTTTCAGATTAACTTCCTCTTTCTTTTTTCCAGACATTATTTCCCTCCTTTTTTAAGAACTACTTTATTTCGCCAACTCTTCCAAAATCACTTTTTTGTCATTCCAATCAAGCCTTTCTTTACCAACCGCCATAGTTTCTTCAGCTCCCTTTCCTGTCACCACCACAAAATCTCCCGGTTCGGCAATTTGCAGAGCTTTTTTGATGGCTTCTCTTCTATCTAATATTCTCCAGCAATTTTCTCCTTCAACCCTGATTAAATTTTGGATTTTGGATTTTGGATTTTGGATTTGTTTCGAATTTAGAGTTTCGGATTTAGAATTTATCACACCCTCGAATACCTCGTCAATAATCCTTTTTGGATCCTCATTATACGGGTCTTCGTTAGTTATAACAATATAGTCTGCCAAGCGCGAAACAATTTCTCCCATCATCGGTCGTTTTCCGCGGTCTCTTTCTCCGCAAGCGCCAAACACCGCAATAACTCGCGAATTTGAGCTAATGCCGAACGAATTTTTGCGAATAGTTTGAATTAAATCATACAGCTTCTCAAGGGAATCCGGCGTCACTGCGTAATCAACAATAATATTCAAATTTTTATTATTTTCCACATATTCCAACCGGCCAGGAATAACTTTTATTTTTTCCAGCGCACGCGCCATCGTTTCCAAGCTGATATTTTCCGATATTCCGACACCAACCGCCGCCAAAGCATTCTCGATATTGAATTCGCCAAGCAAATTCAATATAAATTTTGAATTTTGAATGTTGAATTTTGAATAATTTATTCCTAATTCTACATTTTCCGCGTTTATATTTTGGATTTTTGATTTTATTTGAAATTGGGATTTTGGATTTTGGATTTGAAGATTATATCCTATTTTGTTTTCATTATCAAAACCTAAAAACTCATCTGGTTTATCCATGCCCAGATTCACTATCGCCGTTTTGGCTTTCCGAAATAATTTCATTTTCGCGGCGCGATAATTTTCAAAATTTTTGTGATAATCAAAATGCTCCCTTGTCACATTAGTGATGACCGCGGTTTGATATTTCACTCCCCATACCCGATTTTGATCCAAAGCGTGCGACGATGTTTCCAGCACCAGATATTCGCAGCGCGCTTTCACCGCATCCAGAATGAATTTTTGAATTTGAAAGCTGGAAAGAGTGGTGAATTTGGTTTTGTTCACCCACTCTTTTTCTCCGATTTTAAAATTTATTGTGGATGCCAAGGCTACCTTGAAACCCGCCTCTTCCAAAATTTTCCCAATCATTTGGGTGGTGGTGGTTTTTCCATTTGTCCCCGTCACCCCGATAATTTTGATGCTTCGAGACGGCCCGCCAGCAACGCTGTTAGCGTAGCTACTGCGGGCTGGAAACCCATACAAAAAATTCGCCAAGACAGCTTGGGCAAGATGATAGAGATTTTTGATTGATTGAGGAATTAGTTTTTTCAATGTATCCATATAGACATTATATCTTAAATCAAGGGAAAAATAAAAACAAGGTCCAGAATTTTTTCCAAACCTTGTTGTGTTTCTTCAAACAAGCTCCCTATTCATATTCTTCCAAAGCTTCGTTGAGCTTTTTTTCTAAAACATTTGCCTGCTCAACCCATTCCCCGCCATGACTTCTTAAAGCGGGGAAAAGCATTGGAATATATTCTTTTGTTTCTTCAATCTTATTTTTCCGCTTTTTTTGACTACAACTACCCAACTCACGAACATTATGCAATCGATCGCATAACTTTGAAACCATTGCTTCCGGCCCTTGGACAATTATCCGATACATATTATCCTCAAAACTTTCTTTATTTTTCGGCAATTTCGTGAGTGATCTCACATCCAAAGCAGTATCAGGTCCGAAATTCAAACTGATACGATAAAACGAAAGGAGATACTGATCTTCCGGAATATCATGAAGGAGTAAGTCCACGATTATCCGCGGATTGCGGCCCCCCAACTCATTGATATAAATCCAGGCAGCCGCTTTGGGATGGTCAAAAAAACGGCTGCCGTCGTCTCTTTTCTGATTAGCATGTCCATACTTTGATTCGAAATATGCAAAACTGATTCGCTCTAATTCACTTGGATTCAACACTACAGCCAACGGAGCAATAAACAACTCATAGCAAGGAAATTTTTTCCTTTTTATATTTGTGCCCATAACCTCCTCCTTATCTCAAATTGTTTTTATTTCCACTCTTGGATAATTTTTGAAAATTTCTTGCTTCTTCTTTTCCCTGTCTTTGGTGGTATAAACAATAATTCTGTCTTCCGGATTTTGAAAACCAAGATAAAAATCCTTTACCAAATCATCCCCGTTTCTGGGACAAGCGATTGGTCCGGCCATATGCAGGGAAGGAATCACAATCAAGTTGTGCAATGAATAAGAAAAATAATTACTCACCTTTCTTGATTCATCCATCAGAACTTTCAAAATTAATTTCCACTCTCTGTCGCTTCCTATTTCTCTTCCCAGTTCTCCAAAAGATATTAAAAAACCATTTTCTTTCAATACTTTGTTAATCTGTTTTCCCGCTCCGCAAATCACTACGACAGTATTTTTTTCAGCATTACCTCTGATAAAATTATGCATACCCTGATCTTCATTCACATCTCCGGAAATCTTGACTAAAATTTTCGCCATAGCCCTCTCTCTATTTATTAAGGTTTCAAATAACTTTCCCTTGTTTGACTTTCCACTCTACTCCAAAATAGGGGGATTGTCAATAACCGATTTTCCGCATTACGAACTAAACGGAAATAAAAATTGAGCGAACGAGCGTTAAGAAATTTTGAATTTGCAGCGTTAGCGGAAACTGAAATTTTAGCTCGTGAAGCGAAATTTTCCGTTTAGTGAGTCTTGCGGACAGTTTCTTTCTTTCCACTTTCTTTGCTGACAAAGAAAGTGGATAAAAAAACTAAATAAGGCTTTTTATCTTTTGAAGCGCTCGATATAGAGCGTATTTGAAGGGGTTTATGACAATATCATAAGATCCCGGAAATTCCGTTGGGTTTGTTTCCGGCGAAAATCCAGTTTTGAATTTTGTAATCCCAGCCCAACTATTCGTAGTTCGTATATTCGTATTCAATTCGTAGTTCGTAGAGATTCCCCCAAAATCATACTCCGTCATTCCCTCTTTTTTTGCATTCTGAATGGCTTGCCATTGCAAAAGATAAGGCGCCATCACATTGCGAAATTCATCAGAAGACGCGCCATGAAGATAGGTCGCGGTTTTTCCGAAATAGATCACCAGAATTCCAGCGATTATTTTATTTTGATATTCCGCCAGATATAATTTCAAATTTTCTGCGGGAATAGTTTCCAACATTTTTTGATAATAACTTTCAGGATGCGATTTAATTCCTTTTCTCTCCGATGTAATTTTTATAAGTTCAATAAATTCCGAAGCATACTTTTTAAAATTTTGGCCATTGGAATTTGAAATTTGTTTGTTTATTGTTTCTTGATTATTGGTTATTATTTTTGCAACTACTCCTCGTTTTTGCGCAAGCTTTATATTATATCTGGTTTTTTCTTTCATCCCCGCCAACAATTCTTCTTCGGTTTTTGAAATATCCATCACAAAATTTTCTCTCGGTTGCATATCATGCGGCGATTTAAAAACTCGCCAATTAGAGCGAATTATATCTAACATGAACGAATTTTCCGGATCAATTCTGATCCATCCAATATTATTTTCCTTCGCTAAATTTATAATTTTCCCAAAATATTGTTCCTTGTTCACTGATTCTTGTTCTCTGATTATAGGTCCTCGCGGTATATAAAAATACTTTCCCACAATCGGAAGCTTATGTTCCACAATACTTGCTTGAAATTCAATTTCCCCCTCGCCCTTTGGGAGAGGGATTAAGGGTGAGGGAGAAGAAACAAAAAAAGTCCTCCGCCCCGTGGACTCTTGAAATTTCCGCCACATTTCCGATTGAAGAAAATTATTATTCATTATTAATATTCTTTTTTAGCAAAAAAAGTTAAACTAACCATTAGTAATATTGTTATGATTGAAGTTATAGTAAGCAAATTGCTAAAAGCTTGCATAACAAACATAAAAATACCCAGCAGAAGAATTATAATCAAAAAAAGTATATGCAGTTTAGGAAAATTTCTTCCCATTATAGAAAATCCGGAAGCATGATAAATGGTCAGACCTCCCAAAACCACTATTAAAGTCGCCACTCTCAAAAAAACATCGCTAGCTGCTACATTAATAACAAGAGGTATTGCTAAAACTAAAAAATATAATCCCATATATTCGGCTAGAGAATTGGCTAAAATCATATCTTTATCCACATTAACCTTACCGAGACGCGCCACCTTTCCTGAGGCATTTGAATATATGAGGGTTGCATACAAAAAACCAAAAGTACTGATAATTAGAAATAGAATGGGAATTCTAATAGAAGAATCTAAATCTTTAAATTGAGTTATTAATAATCCAACAAAAAATATTGTAACTGCCGTCATAAAAGCAGTAAAAGAAACGCTGGTTTGTATTTCTGATTGAATAAGCCCCGGGTCAAGATTATTTTTTTCCATTTTTTTATTTTAGATATTAAATAATTATCTTTTTCCCAAATTTTTGAGCGCCACTTTCACTCTTTGACCGATATCTTTAATGTCGGGATCAACATCTTTTAAAGCATCACGGGCTTCCGAAACGGAATAACCCATTGAGACCAAGGCTTCAATGGAATCTGAATCCGTCACTGCGCCGGATTTTTCCGATTCGCTCATATCCGCAATTTTGTTTTGCAATTCCAAAATCACTCGCTCAGCGGTTTTCTTTCCCACTCCGGAAACTTTAGTGAGAATAGAAGAGTCATTGTTGAGAATTGCCGTGCGAATAGTTTTTGGTGTGGCAATGGTAAGAATGCCCAATCCAGCTTTAGGACCAATGCCTGAAATGGAAAGGAGTAGTTCAAACATTTCCAATTCTTCCAATGTCAAAAATCCATAGAGCGCCAGGATATCTTCGCGCACATGAGTGTGAATGAAAAGTTCCACTTCTTTTCCGCCGGCAATTTTTCCCATTGAATAGGCGGTCAAAAAAATTTTATAGCCAATATTATTCGCTTCCACTACAGCATAATTATTGCGGATATAATCCACTTTGCCTTTAATTTTTGCTATCATAAAATTTATAACGTTACATCCTCGCTATCACTGGCTGTGTTTCCATTATTGTCTGTAATCTCAACTTTTACTGTCACGTTTGTTCCGACTTTTAGAGCATCATAAGAATAAGAACTGCCTGTACCACTTCCATCCACAAAATATTCTGTCTTGCTTATACCATAAGGCGCGTCCACATTCGCAGAAAAACTAAGATTCAATGTTCCTTTGGAAACAACAAGTGTCACTTCCGGCATATTTTTGGAAAAATCATCTTTGTTGCAGCTTTCAGTTGGCGCCGTGCCTGAAATATATTTTTTTTCTTTTTTGTCTTTATTGCTTTTATACCATTCTTGAACGGCCTTTTCCCAGCTTTTGAATTGCGGATCTTCTTCCGGATTAGCTGGAACTTCTCCTCGCGGATCATCTTTTTTCACATACCACAAAATGGAATGCGCATCGGCAAAAGTTTTTTTCTCCACATCTTTCGACGCGCAATAGTCATTGGCCAAGCAATATTTTTTGTCTTTGCCGGGAATCTCGCAAACTTTCACATCTTCTTTGATATCCAATTCTCCATCCAGAACTTTTTTTCCGGTATCTTCTTTTTCGTATTTTGGAAAAGATTCATTATTGGAGTTAACCAAAACTTGGTCCAAAAAACTTCTCCATATTGGCGCGGAAACATTCACTCCATCCGCTCCGACTCTCATTGAAGAATTATTATTATTGCCTGACCAAACCCCCACCACAATTGAAGGTGTATATCCGATTGTCCAGCCATCTCTAAACTCATTAGTGGTTCCGGTTTTAGCCGCTACCGCCCTGTCTTTGAATGCTAGTGGGGAATTTTCTCCAAAAACCGGAGCGCGATAATCATTTGTGGAAAGAATATGATCAATCATCGCGATATATTTTTCTTCAATCACTCTCTCTCCGTCATTTGGTTTATATTCCTCCAATATTTTTCCACTTCCATCTTCAACTTTGAGAATAGAAATTTTATTGTGATGAATTCCACCCGTAGCAAAAGTTCCAAAAGCATTCACATGATCGACTAATTTTACCTCTCCTCCTCCAAGAACCAAAGATAATCCGTATCTTTCTGGGTGATTCAGCGTTGTGATTCCCATTTTCTTGGCGGTATCTATAGAATTCTGAACTCCTGCCAGATAAAGAGTTTCCACAGCCGGAACGTTAAGCGACATCGCCAAAGCTTCTTTCATTTTCAACGGTCCGCGATTTTTTCCGTCATAATTTTTTGGATTGTAATCTTTTCCGGTATCGGTTGAAAAATTTGTATCCACATCCCAAATCATTGTTTCGGGAGTATAGCCTTTTTCAAAAGCAGTGAGATAAACATAGGGTTTGAAAGATGATCCCGGCTGGCGATCCCTCACTGCCACATTCACTTGGCCGTCAATACTGGTATCAAAATAATCTTTTGATCCAACCATTGCTAAAATTTGTCCGGTTTTTGGATCCGCCGCCACCATAGCAGAATTTTCCGCGTTCCAATTTTTTTTATTTTTTTCCGCGCCATCTTTCACGGCTTTTTCCGCAATCTGCTGTTTGTCCCAATCAAGAGTAGTATAAACTTTCAATCCTCCTTGCTCCACCAGTTGCTGTCCGTACTTCGCTTCAATCTGTTCCTTCACATACATCACAAAATGAGGAGCGGAAATAGCTTCCCGATAAGGCTGAATTTTTGCAATAACATCCGTATTTTTCGCGTCATTAGCTTCCGTTTCCGTAATATATCCAAGGCTGGCCATTTTTTTCAAAAGAAATTCTTGCCTCCATTTCAATTCATCCAAATGTGATCCGTATGGAGAATAATATGTTGGAGCATTCGGAAGAGCCACGATGAGAGCCGCCTCGTCCAATGTAAGTTCTTTCGCATGCTTCCCAAAAAAAGTTTGCGCGGCAGATTCAATTCCATAAGCATTGGAACCATAAGGAATTTCATTGAGATACATTGTCAAAATTTCATCTTTGGAAAATTTTTGTTCAATCTCTATTGATAAAATAACTTCTTTTATTTTTCTGACAAAAGTGCGTTCGGGAGTAAGAATGGAATTTTTCACAAATTGCTGAGTGATAGTTGACCCACCTTGCGCCGTTCCTCTTTTCAAAATGTCCGCCAAAGCCGCTCTGACTATTGAAGTCATTTTGATGCCGTGATGGGAATAAAAATCCTGATCCTCCAACGCCACTGTGGCGTATTTCACATTATCAGAAATATCTTGCGAAGGTATCAGTGTTCTTTTTTCTTCTCCATGAATCTCATAGAGAAGATGCTCTCCTGTGCGATCAAAAATTTTGGTTGATTGAGAAACAATTCTATTATTTATTTTGTCCGGACTTGGCAAGTCCTTGGCAAAAAACAAAAAAACTCCCGCTACGAAAAGCAAAATTATTCCCAGAAAATAAAGAAAAACCCTTCCCAAAAGCTTAGCTCGGCCCTTGGCAGGCAAATTTTTGAATTTTTGAACAGAAATGAACGTTGGTTTCATAAGGTTGATTTCCATTATATCTCAATTATACGCTTTTTTCAAGATTGTTGAAATCAGAATATTTTTCACTAACATTCCGCCAAAACACGTTTTTCCAGAGAATCCATAATATTTTCCAAAAAAATTTCTTTGGCTTTCATTTGTTCTGAAGGAAAACCAATTTGATCATTAAGCTCAAAAATAAATACTTCTTTTCCATTCTGAATACCCAGATCGATAGAATACAAAGGATAATCAAATTTTTCATCTATGAGAATTTGAATTTTTTTCACCGCACCAATGATAAATTCCGGAATATCTTTGATTGGTATTTCTTTGATTGATCCGCCTTGCGCCACATTGGCCAAAAGCGATCCTTCCTTGGGAGTTCTGACGTGACTTAATACTATCCGGCCATTAACAATCACTATTCGCAAATCATGATACCCATCAATAATTCCTAGAATTCCTTTGGATGTATCAACAAATTCCTGCAAAATATACTCATTTCCTTCTTTAATATTCTCCTCTGCTATTTTTCCGGGATTATCAATAACAATTCCTTTCCCGCACATTCCTTTGGCCGGCTTGAGAACCATCAGAGAAGATTTGGAAAAAATTTCCAATTGTTCCAAAAGCTCACTTTTGTTTTCAATTTTTTCGCTCTTTGGCATAAAGTCTCCAATAAGCTTTCGGGTTTCATTTTTGTTGTTGCACAACCTTTTGAAATAAATATCATTCAGAACTTTGTGACTGATGTTTTCTGGCGGAAATGACATTCCTCCGCTTCTGTCAAAAACGGCATCCATTTTCAAAGTTTCTAATGTTGGTTCAAAAAATTTTCCATTATATTGATAAGCGTTTGAAAAAATCATTTTTTCGGAATAATTTTCTTTTCCACTGGCAATATACATATCAAATCCTCTTTCGATTCCAAGCCTAAAAAAGTCGTGATAAACGCTTCTTTTTATTCCAAAAGTGGAGAAAGGGTCTTTCTCCATCTTTCGCCTATGAAAATACATTACTATTTTTTTTCGCATTCTGTTAAATATTCAGCTAGTTGGCTAACCTCTGAAGAAATTTTATCATCAAGCGTAAATGCCGGGCAACTATTAACTTCAAATATTACCGGACTTCCATCTTTCGTTTCAACAATATCCACGCCAGCCACTTGAATGTCAACAATCTTGGCAGCTGAAAGCGCTTCTTCTTTGATGCGATCGCTTACTTGAGAAATATCAACAAATTCTTCTTTTGCCCCCAGATGAACATTGTTTCTGAATTCTTCTTTTTCCGAACGGATCTTTTTTTCTGCTACCGCAACCTTGTCCCCAGTCACAAGAATCCGATATTCAAAATCATTGGGAATAAATTCTTGCAGGAATATTTCTCTCTTGTTGCTTTTCGACAATCTTTCAGTGATAATTTTTTCAAGTTCATCAATATTTTTCGCCAGAAAAACTCCCGCTCCTTGGGAAGTGTTGCATTCTTTTATCACGACCGGAAATTTCAAAAAAATGGCCGCTTTTTCCAAATGTTTCTTTGAATATGCCCCGGCAAAATAAGTTTTGGGGATTGAAATTCCGGCAACCGCCAAACGGAACATTTGAATTATTTTTGCCGCATCGGATGAATCTTTCGTATGTTCGTGATATTTATCAATAAAACGAATTCCTAAGTTTTTTGAAAAATGCGCCAGAATATGCGCCAAACCCCTGTGTTTCCCGACTTTTCGAGGATAAATAGTGCTCCACCGCGTTAATGGTTTTCCATCTATCAACACTTCCGCTTTTTTTCCATCTAAAAATAATTCCGCATTTTCAAAACTGGAAAAATAATATTTCACTTTTTTTTGATCAAGATTGCTACTGATCATTTGCAAAAATTTTTCCATTCTTGGTCCTTTTTTTTCTTTGCTCCGCAAAATCAAAAGCATAAATTTTATTTTTTAAACAAATATTTAATAAGCGCCGGAGCAAGATTGCGTGAAATTCCTATCGTCGGTTTATTGTGAAATTGAATATCGGGAAAAGTTCCGTTGATTTCGATAATAACTCCATTCGATCTTCCCAACGGTTCTTCAATATTTTTTGCTATGATATCAATGCCGATTATCGGAAGCTGGAAAGTATCAGCGATGTCCTTTGCCATTTTAACATAACATGGGTGAATTTTTTCCGTCACATCAATATATTCTCCTCCGTCAAAACCACTGAAGCAAAGAGGAACTTTTTTGCCCTCCGGCAAAATAGAATCCAAATTATATCCTTCAGACATCAACAAACGTTCAGTTTTTTCAGATATTTTTATTTTTTTCAATCTTCCTTCTGCCACTCTTTCCTTGTTCCATCGATTTTCTTTCTTGATCAATTCCAACGCGGTTGATTCCCCATCTCCCGTTATATAGGCAGGAAGATTTTTTGTAGCGGCATACGACCCATCCGCGACATAAGTTATCCTATAATAATCTCCTTCCACATGTTTTTCCACCAAAACTTTGCCGTCAAATTGCTTTGAAATAAGAAACGAATCGCGCAATAATTTTTTGTTATTTATATTTATTGTCACACCCTTGCCTCCGCCTTCCGACAATGGTTTCATCACAAGAGGAAAGCCAAGCTCATCAGGCAAAGACTCCAACTCTGCTAAAGTTTTGACAATTTTGCTTGGCGCAGTCGGATATCCCAATTTGTTCAAGATTTCCTTGGTAAGATGTTTGTTACGAGCAATATTTACTCCAACAGGATTGGAACTTGAAGTGAGAGCTCGATGGATCCAAACGGTTTTTTTCCCTTTTTTCAAAATAAAAATAGCTTTTTTTTCAAATACTTGATAAATTTCCAATTTATTTTCCAGAGCGCTCACAAGAAGTTCCCTGATCGTCCCTTTCAATCTGACATTGGCCAAATAGTTTATATTCTTCAGCGTGATTCTTTTCAGTTTTTCCAGCATAATAATTATTATTATTTATTTACATCAATTAAAAATTTTCCGAGACTTTTTTTGCCGATTATCACTGCGTTTTTCAATTCTGAACGATCAATTATGGAAACTTTGGAAGGAATAATAACATTATGCATAATAATATCTACTCTTATCATCGGCCGATATGTCGTTCCGGTAGCCGAATGGATGATAGCAGTGTCGGTCAATTCATAAACATTTTTAAAAATTTCTATTCTCTGCTCTTTGCTGAAATTTTGCACTTTTTCATAATTCATATCCAACTCATTGAATTCATTGATAGTTCTTTCAAATCCCAATTGTTTCGCCAAATCAGTATCAATAGAAGAAAAACCGGCCCCCGTGTCAATCTTTGCTTCCACTTCAATTTCTTTTCCGTCTTTTCCGACAAGTTTTATTTTTTCCACCGTTCCAATCACTTTTCTTCCGGAAATTCCTTCCAACTCTTCCTGAATTTCTCCTCCGAACAAATTCATTCCCAAACGCACTCCGCGTTCCATAGTTTTTATCTGGATATCCCGCACTCTTTCCAATCTTCCTTTCAATCCATCCAAGTTTGCGATTTGAATTGAAAGCCCCGGCCGGGCATTAAGCTCCAAAAACACCGGACCTTTTTCTTTATCAATTGCCACATCCGCTCCCAAAAATCCCAGTCCGGAAACTTCTTGAGCTTTCACGGCCAACTTCAAAATATCATTCCAATAAGGTATTTTTATTCCGGAAAGCGCCAATCTTGTTCCGGGAAGATGTTCAATGATTTTATTTTTTTTCCAAACAGCGGTTGTGGTCACGCCTGAAGCCAAATCTATTCCAATTCCGACAGCGCCTTGCTGAAGATTGGCTCGTCCTCCTGAATCTTTGGTTGGGATGCGCAACATCGCCATCATCGGAACCTTGTTGTACACAATCACGCGGATATCCGGAATGCCTTTGAAAACATAGGGTTTAAAAAGTTTCAAAAGCTGCATCCGTTCTTCAAAAAAAGCTATGTCAGGCGTATTGGAAAGAGAAAATGATCCATCCAGAATATTGCGGATGTGATTTTTGAAATCTTCTATTGTAATAATTGATCCGTCAAATTTTATCCAGGCATCTTCTCGCCCTTTCTTTTTCCCATATACCACCATAATACCTTCTCCTCCAAAACCGCGATTAGGTTTCAAAACAAAACTGGATGGCAAACTATTCCAATCAAAATTTTCCAATTCTTGCAGGCTGGAAATTTTGGAAATTAATTTTGGAACCGGAATATTATTTTTTTCCAAAACTTTCTTGCAGATCAATTTATTGTCTGCGATGCTTCTGGCTTTTTTCAGATTGCAAGGACGGATGAATTGAAGATTCCTCGCATTCATTCCTAAAATTTTCCGACTTTTTTTGAAGTATTCAAACATAGGCTTTTCTCTACTAATTACTAATCAAATACGAATATACGAATTTTGTTGCCCTAAAAAAAGATTTTAGTTGTGCATTCAATAAAATACAAGATATTTGTATATTAGTACCAATTCGTAATTCGTAGAGACTACATTTTTTTAATTACATCCCGAAATCTAAAATATTCAGTCAGACGCAAGCCCTTCCATTTTCCCAAGAAAATATTAATCGGCAAAGTGAATGCGACAACCCAAGGATACGCTTTGATAAAACTAATGAATCCTCCCCAATGCAAAAGATAATATCCGAAAATGGATATTACCAAGGTTTCAAAAGCCAAAATAATCGCAGTCTTGTTGCCTTTTTCAATTTGTACCGCAATAAATTTTTCCACAATGGTTATCATAATCAGAATCGGAAAAATAGAAACCGAAGCCAATCCTGTCCGCTTCATTCCACCCCCCAAAGCCAGCATAAAAAGCACTACTAGAGAAACCGCTGAAAGCATAATAGCCACTCTCGGCAAATAGAGCAGACGGAAGGATTTCAAAATAAACCGAATTATCAATCCGGAAATAATAACCGTAAGAAAAATAGCCACTCCATATTTCAATCCGTTGGTTGCCAAAAAAGCAAACGTGACTAAAAGCGGAGTATAAATTCCGAAAGCTTTTATTCCCAAAACTTGCCGAAGAAATGCGATGAAAGTCGCAATTACCGGAAGCATCAGGATTAAAACGGTCGTTTCCAATGGAACGCCCTTGGAAACAAAAAACTCAATCATTGGGCTGATATTCATAAAATTTATTTATTATAAATTTATTAAAAAAATACTTTACTAAATTACAATTGTTCCTATGTTTTTTATAAGCCGTTGATTGCCCGAGCGGGCATGGTTTTTTCCGAAAGGAAAAAGAGCGAGGGCAATCTAGAGCGTTGGACACGCTGGGTCCAAAAGCGTGCGAATAAAAAATATAGGAACAATAGAAATATTATTTTTTTAGCATGCCAATCTTTCGGCTGTTGATATGGCAAATTCCAATCGCAATCGCATCAGCCACATCGTCCGGTTTTGGAATAGATTTCAAGCCCAAAATTTCTTTGACCATTAATTGAACTTGATTTTTTTCTGCTCTGCCATATCCCGTCACAGCTTGCTTCACTTGAAGCGGAGTATAACCGATTATTTTAACCTTTAAGTTCTCCAGTGTCAATAGGATAGCCCCTCTTGCCTCTCCTATTCTGATAATGGTTTTTTGATTTTTGAAAAAGAAAAGTTCTTCAACAGCCGCTTCCTGCGGCTTATATTTCTTAATAATTTTTTTCAAATCATCTGAAACCTCTTTCAATCTGGAAGATATAGAATCCTTAGGCGAAGTACTGATGTGCCCGTGAGCCACTGAAAATATTTTCCCATTTTTTTCTTCCAATACCGCCCAACCGACAGTAGCTGTTCCGGGATCTATCCCAAGGATTCGACAAATATTTTTATTTTTTATATTTTGCATCTTTTTCAAGTACAATAATTACAACACTACAAAGCATCCAAATTTTTAATTTCTCCGCCAAAGGCGG
>Ga0172379_10001783_pt1 | contig 41092 bp, 59 predicted proteins | sample GrowelOW334metaG_FD_119756 | JGI IMG/M metagenome (GOLD analysis project Ga0172379, IMG submission 119756) | Groundwater microbial communities from an aquifer near a municipal landfill in Southern Ontario, Canada - Groundwater well OW334 metaG | ecosystem: Environmental > Aquatic > Deep... | reverse complement strand
GATGTCGGCTCATCGCATCCTGGGGCTGGAGAAGGTCCCAAGGGTTTGGCTGTTCGCCAATTAAAGCGGTACGCGAGCTGGGTTCAGAACGTCGTGAGACAGTTCGGTCTCCTATCTGTCGTGCGCGAAAGAAACTTGAGAAGGCTCTTCCCTAGTACGAGAGGACCGGGAAGGACGAACCTCTAGTCAACGAGCTGTCCTGTCAAGGGCACAAGTTCGGTAGCTACGTTCGGCACGGATAAGCGCTGAAAGCATCTAAGCGCGAAGCCGTCTTCAAGATTAGGTTTCGTTATGAGCTTCCTCATAGACTATGAGGTTGATAGGCTCCACGTGTAAGGCCCGTAAGGGTTTCAGCGGAGGAGTACTAATAAAGCCAATTGCAATCACTAATACACTGAATTTATTTCTCATCACTCATTGAAAAAATGAATAACAAGATTATCGACCTCAAACTCGTTTTCGTGTTTGTTCTGGTCATTGCATTCTTTGGATTCATGTTTTACCTGACACCGATCAAGCCGTAAGAGGCGCAGGCGGCAAAACGATTGCCGGCTGGCCTCTGGTGGTTTTCAGCAGCGGGGTTACACCTGATCCCATCCCGAACTCAGCAGTTAAGCCCGCCAGCGCCGATGATACTACGGGGCATACCGTGGGGAAAGTAGGCCACTGCCAGTTTTATCAAATCGCCTCCTGAATAAGGAGGCTTTTTGAATTGCATAAAAATTATAATTCCCCGCGCCGCGCCGTTTGTCATCCTGAGGAGTCCGAACGAACGTGAGGGCGACGTGAGGATCCCCTTGTTATTGGTAATGAGATTGCCACGTCGCTCACTGCGCTCGTTCCTCGCAATGACAAAGTGGGCGGCAGTTCTTTTCTGCCTCTTTTCTTGCTGCCAAGAAAAGAGGCAAACAACTCAGTAAAGGGAGTTTTTTGCATTGACAGAAAACCACCATATGATAAAGTAGCCAAACGTACATTTTGAAACTCGGAGGAATCATGCCTATATCCCCTCGGTACTGGAGAATTGTGAAGTACCTGCTGGCGGGCGGTGTAGGCGTCGGCCTCTACTACCTGCTCCTTTATGTCCTAACGGAATATGCCGATTTCTGGTATCTCATATCGGCTGCGATTGGCGGCGCGGCCAATTACGCGTCCAATTTCCTGTTCCAGAAATTTTGGACCTTTGGGAACAAGGACCGGACCACCGTAAAGGCTCAGGCAAAGCAATATGCCATCCTGTTCATCTCATTGGGATCAGCGAACCTCGGCCTCATGTTCATCCTGGTGTCACTGCTACATATATGGTACATTGCCGCCCAAATTCCGGTCACCCTCCTCCTCACGGCCATCGGCTACCGTATTACCCGTAAAATTTTCAGCACATAAAATCCCTTCGGGGATTTTTTTATTTCTTTTTTCCCAAGCCTTCCTTGAGGTATTCCGTCAGAAAATATAACAGCAGAACCGATCCAGCAATAGTCGGCAGTTCCTGGGGCAGGTGGAAACCGTGGTCCTTGCCGCCCCAAACGTAGAACCCCAGCATGAACAGCAGGGTAATGCCCCACAAATAGGCAAAATACTCTCCATGCCGGAAACGCGGAAAATATTTCTGGCGCAGCTTCCGGATTTCCTTGTCGCCTACATAGAATGCCAGCAACATGACATAGATACTTGACGCTGCCAATGGCACCTTGTATTGCCCACGGCTGAAAAAATCTACAAACAACCAGGCCCAGATGATCAGGGTAAAAACGTCGAACGATAGGAGTATGATATTATGCCGTTTTGCCATATCTACAGTATATCAGATTTCCCCCATCGGAGTGGCATAAATAATTAAAAAATGATACACTGACCACACTAAATATTTTTAATACACCATGTACAAAACACTCAAACAAACCACCACAGATACACTAAAGAATATTAAAGACCAAGGACTCTGGAAAACAGAACGCCTCCTCGAATCCGCCCAAGGATCCGAGATTACGGTCAATGGCAAAAAAGTCCTTAACTTTTGTGCGAATAACTACCTCGGACTGGCCAATGACAAACATGTTGTCAGTGCGGCAAAAACGGCCCTGGACGAGCATGGATACGGCTTATCCTCTGTCCGGTTCATATGCGGTACGTCGGAACAGCACCGGACACTGGAAGAAAGCCTGGCGAAATTCCTCGGCACAGATGATGCGATTCTCTACAGTTCCTGTTTTGACGCTAACGGCGGACTGTTCGAAACGCTATTTACCGAACAGGACGCGATCATTTCTGACGAACTCAACCACGCCAGCATTATTGACGGCGTCCGCCTCTGTAAAGCTGTCCGCTACCGCTACAAGCATAATGACATGACGAACCTGGAGGCTAAACTCAAAGAAGCCCAGGGCCAGCGGACACGAATCGTTGTCACCGACGGCGTCTTCAGTATGGACGGGGAAATCGCCAACCTGCCAGGCGTTTGCGATCTGGCGGATAAATATGATGCTGCGGTTATGGTGGATGATTCGCATGCCACCGGCGTCGTCGGAGAACATGGCCATGGCAGTATCGAAGCTACCGGTACGGAAGGGCGGATAGACATCATCACAACGACTTTTGGCAAGGCACTTGGTGGCGCATCCGGCGGAGTCACTGCTGCCAGGCAGGAAATTGTGGACCTACTGCGCCAACGGTCACGGCCCTACCTATTCTCCAATTCGCTTATGCCGGCCATCGTAGCTACTACCCAATACATCCTCGACCATGCTGACGAAACCACGGCTGCCCGTAAACAACTTCATGCCAACATGAACCAGTTCCGTGAAGGCATGGTTAAAGCCGGATTCACCCTCCGCGGGGCTGGACACCCAATCATCCCCGTCATGCTCGGCGATGCCCGTTTGGCCGGCGCCATGGCGGCCGACCTGCTCGAGGAAGGCATCTACGTCATCGGTTTCTGGTACCCGGTGGTGCCACAGGACCAGGCCCGTATCCGCGTACAATTGTCTGCCGCACATACCACGAAACAAGTAGAAAAAGCCATAGCCGCCTTCATTAAAGTCGGTAAGAAACACGGCGTCATTAAGTAAATATTCCGTTTGAGTTAAGCGGTCAGTGATGATAAACTGAGTGTATTATGGCTGAATACATCACTGATTTGCATTACCATTCTAAATACTCCCGGGCTGTGTCACGCGACATGGACCTGGAGCATTTGTCCGTGGTCGCCGATATCAAAGGTTTGCACGTCGTGACGGCCGCTGATTTTACGCACCCGGCCTGGTTTGCCGAGCTCAAGAAAAAACTTCAGCTCAAATCAAATGGACTGTACCAGTTGAAAAATCAGAAAATTTGCATCCATTTCATGCTGACGTCGGAGATATCCTGTATATATTCGCAGGGTGGCAAAACCCGTCGCATCCATCTGGTCGTCATCATGCCGACGCTGGATGCTGTTGAAAAATTCAATGGACTCCTTGTTTCGGAAGGAGCAAATGTCAAATCCGACGGTCGGCCGATTGTCGGCATGTCCGCCGAACACATTGTTGAACTAGCCCAACAGGCGGACAAAGACTCCCTGGTCATCCCGGCCCATATCTGGACGCCATGGTTTTCCATGTTCGGTTCCATGTCAGGTTTTGATACGGTAGAAGAATGTTTCGGTAAACAGACAAAAAACATTTACGCCATTGAAACTGGACTGTCGTCCGATCCGCCGATGAACTGGCGTCTTTCGCAGTTGGATAAATATTCTATAGTATCATTTTCCGACTCCCATTCTCCTGATAAGCTGGGCCGAGAGGCGACAGTTATGGAATTGGAATCGTTGTCATATAAAAATATCATGGCCGCCCTGAAACAAACGAGCGGGAAGAATAAAATCGCCTACACCGTCGAATTCTATCCGGAAGAAGGCCGTTACCATTGGGATGGGCATGCCAAATGCAAAGTCCGTCTGTCGCCGGCTGAAACTAGGAAACTCAAAGGCATCTGTCCCAAATGCAAGAAGCCGGTCACCGTCGGCGTGCTCAGCCGCGTGGGAAAGCTCGCCGACCGACCAGAAGGATATAAGCCGGCTAACCGCCCGCCATTTAAGAGCCTGGTCCCCTTACGCGAAATCATTGCTGAAAGTATTGACCAGGGCGTCCATACCAAGCGTGTTACCGCAGAATACGACTCAATCCTTGCTAAGGGTGGCAACGAATTCAATATTCTACTCAACCTGTCAATCGACGAACTGAAAAAAATGACCAACCCTACGATTGTTGAAGCGATTAAACGCATCCGCGAGGGTAAAATGTCGGTTGAACCTGGCTATGACGGTGAATACGGTATCGTGAAGCTCTTCACTGATGCTGAACGGAAGAAATACGTGGTCAAACAAGAAAAACTTTTATAGTTTTCTTTTAATGATTATTTTGATTTTCTCTATTCTCTTCCTCATCTTTTGCTTCGTCGCCTTTTGCATCGCCATTTTCTGGTTCGTCCTTTTACTTATTTATAAAGCACCGTACGTCAAAACACCTACTAGCGCAATTGAAACGATCCTCAATAGCATTTCAATCAGACCGGAAGAGCTGGTCTATGACCTGGGATGTGGTGACGCTGACGTGCTTATTGCCCTAGAAAAAAAGTTTGGATGCCGAACAATCGGTTATGAAGCGTCGCCGTTCCCCTATATTAGGGCTTTACGAAACATCCGACTGAATAAAGCAAAAACCCAAGTGTACTGGCGGGATTTTTTCAAGGCCGATCTTTCCAAAGCCGACATCGTCTTCTGCTTCCTTATCCAGAGCCTGATGCCCCGGGTCGGTGTATACTTACAGGGCCAATTGAAGCCTGGCAGCCGGGTCATTTGCTATGGTTACCCTATCCCTAATTGGCCCGCTTCGCCGAACCGAACGCGAGGCGAGCAGCCGACCCAGACCATTGACGTTCCTAATACATCGAGTAAGATATACTGTTACCAACGATAATTATGTCGGCCGTAAATCAACACATACCAAGCCTGGAAACCCCGGAATCCGTTCCGACAAATCCTCAATTAGATACGGTTAAATTATTTGATGTGGCCGAAACTAACGATGGCGGTTTTGAGGTGTCATTGCCCGGCATGATTGATACGGAAAGCGATCTGATCATCGGCAATGAAAAAAAACGCTTTGCCACAAAAGAAGAGGCTGATCAAGCGGCTGATACGGCCCGCGAACAGCTAAGGATTCAACAAGAAAGAAACTCACTCGCAAAAACGTTCACAGATTCTTTTTACCGCATAGACCCCACTCCAGACGGAAAATTTTCGGTGACGCTCCCCGGATTGGCTGACTCTGAGACTGGACATTATGTCGGTACCGCTTCTACGGAATTCACCACATGGGATGAAGCGAAAAATTTTTATCTTTCCACCCGCGAACAAGACGAGAACCTCACCCATAACCCCATCTTAGAACTTCAAACGGCGGATAATGAAAAAGTTGCATTTTCTGATTTTGATTCTTTCAATCCACGGGTTGCTCCTTCCGAACACGCACACGAAATCCCCTCCTCAATCCAAACATTTGTCATGAAACAGGAAAAAGTCGCCGGTACCCATCCGAGCGCCGGCACCTACCAGGAAACGATCAAAGAAAAGGATTGGGATTCAAAATTGTACACATTTGTTGATTCCTATTTACAGGGTAAAGGCGCAACGATTTTCAAAGAACTCGGCATCAAGCATTTAGACAGCCTCACGCCAAGGCAGTCAGTGGAGTTGAGCACGAGAATTGTCATCGAGCTGAGTAAATATGATATGACTTCCGACCAAAAACAGCCCCCCGACCAAGCACTAAAACCACAAAAGACAAGAGCTGACCTGAATACTGCGCAGCAACTTTTACGGGAAGGCCAGTCGATGCAAGGCATGCCCAACTGGGAAGGAAATGGGGTCTGTCGAAATTTTGCCAGTACGGTCAAAGCGGTATTTGAAGCGCTAAAGATGCATCAAACAAAATTTAATCAGCTACGCGACACGCATTGTCTTTTTGAGGAGGGACATGATGATGCATTTGCCCCAAAAAGGAAAAAAAGAAATTCTGAAGAAGTGCATCGTGAAGGGCATGCCTGGAATACATTTATAACCGTATCCCGTACCGGTTCGGCGAACGCCACTATTGTGGATGCTACGTGGGCTAAACGGGACCTGGAAACAAGAAAAGTCACCGGACTTGACCACACGCTGACTCGCATGGAGCCTGCCGTTCACGAGATCGGTAAAAGCATGGGCGACGCGTCCCCGCAAAAAACTGAACAACTTTCCCACATCCTTTCTTACTATGCACTGAAAATGGAACGCCCTGGCGGTGCAGGCGGGAGTAGAACTGCTGACCAGGAAAAGCCCTACCTCGCTTCCCGCGCACTTGAACTATTATCAAAACAAGGCATACCGGACGAAATCCCTCCCGGCTTGTGCGATACGCTTACCCGGGAGTATGAAAAAATATCACCAGACGCGGATCCGTCCGAAATTGAAACGTTATGGAAAATCTCACAAAAACATCCGCAGATAAACATCTCCAGGATTCTTAAAGGATACCTCAATAACAAACAACTTGACGATTATCATGCACCTGACGTGCTCTTCCGCGATGACGAATTGCAAAAAAAAGTATTCGAGGAAATTAAACAGCGTCCAGAATTTGAACAATTTCTAAAAACGAGCCCAAAGTTTCGGGTTCGGACCAGAGAAGTGGTGCCGCCACTATTTATCGGCTTCTCCCCGGAAACGAAACCTGAAGATGCTCAGGAATTGATCTATCTTGTACAGCAATCCCAGTACCTTAACCGATACGGTCATCTTCTAAACCGTCTCCAACCCTCAGCCGATCAAGTCACTAAGCTTTTTGCACGAGCGCGTCAAACTCTGGCTCAACTCAATCCATTGCAATACGATACGGCCGTATCCCAACTTGAAAACTACAGTATAATCAAGAATTATGATAAACTATATCGAGAATTACACGGCACTTCCAAGCAAACCAATTGACGTGCCTTATACATCCAGTAAGATATATATCTATCAACACTAATGGAGACGTGGCAGAGTGGTTGAACGCGCTGGTTTCGAAAACCAGTAGACCTTAACGGGTCTCGGAGGTTCGAATCCTCCCGTCTCCGAATGAACAATAAAAAACTAATAAATCATTAATGAATATTCAGAATAAAGTTATAGTCGTCACCGGCGCCGGCAATGGGATGGGCCGGGAATTGGTCCTTGCGCTGCTCGGAAAAGGGGCACGCGTTGCCGCCGTGGATATGCGTGAAGCGACGCTGAACGAAACGAAGCAATTGGCCGGAGTAAAAGCAGAACACGTCTCAACCCACGTTTTGGACATAACCGATAAAGCAGCAGTAGAGGCACTGCCGAAAGATGTCATTGCCAAACACGGGAATGTGGACGGCATCATCAACAACGCCGGGATCATCCAGCCGTTTGTCCGGGTAAATGACCTTGAGTATGAGACGATTAACCGGGTCATAAACGTAAATTTCTACGGCGCGCTCTACATGATCAAAACTTTCCTCCCCTTGTTCCTGAAACGGCCGGAAGCGCACATCGTCAACACATCGAGCATGGGCGGATTTCTGCCAGTGCCTGGCCAAAGCGTGTACGGCGCATCAAAAGCGGCAATTAAGCTGCTGACAGAAGGATTATATGCTGAACTTGCGCACACAAACGTGCGGGTGTCTGCCGTCTTCCCGGGAGCGATCCAAACGAATATTACGTCTAATTCCGGCGTCAAAGGCCCAGAACTGCCGAAAAGCAATACGCAATCACAAAGTATCAAGATGCTGTCAGCAAAAGATGCGGCAGACATAATAATCCGTGGGATAGAAAAAAACAAACCATTGATATATGTCGGCCAAGACTCCAAACTCATGAACATGCTCTATCGTCTCAACCCGACATTTGCGACCAACCTCATCGCAAAGAAAATGAGGTCGCTATTGCCAGAATAATTACATAAGAGAGCCCCATCTCCGACTGGACCCATGGCTATTACTACCCTACTTTTAACTTTGGTGATTGGGCTGCTAGCTGGCTTCGTTGGCGCCATCGCCGGTGGCGGCGGCCTTATTTCAATACCATTCCTGCTCTTTCTCGGCATTCCGCCGCAGGTCACACTCGCCACCAATAAGCTTGGCGGCATGGGTTTGAGTTTCGGGGCCCTGTACAAATTCATACGCGAGAAAAAAGTTGTCTGGAGTTACGCGATTTTTTTGAGCATCATCGGCATTGCCGGAAGCTTCATTGGGGCGCGGATATTGCTCACGATCCATACTGATGTATTGCAAAAATTAATAGGCGTGCTGCTGTTATTATTACTCCCGACGATTTTTTTTAAAAAAAACTTTGGCCTTGAGGAATTAAATGTTTCCCCGATTAAAAAAGCTGTTGGATACGCCTGTTACTTTCTGATTTCAATTATTGCCTCATTTTTCGGAGGTCTTGGCGCATTATCAATGAGTATTGTCATTTTCTTTTTCGGTCTGCCGATGCTCAAGGGTAACGCAACAGAGCTGGTTTCATATTCAATATTTTCCTTGGTGTCGGTGATAATTTTCGCCATCAGCCATCTAATCAATTACCAAGTCGGCATCGCATTATTCATCGGCATGCTGATTGGCGGTTATATTGGCGCTCATACGGCGATCAAAAAGGGAGATAAGTGGGTTAAGATTGTCTTTTCTATTGTTGTAGTTGCTTCAGCGATAAAAATTCTGTTAAACTAACACTATATGACACTTCTATTTATCATACAATTCCTACTTTCGTCAGCGGCTGGATTTTTGTTCTGGAAAGTCTTTTCAGGCAAACATGAGGGCGACAGGATCGAAAGGTCAATACGCCCAAAAATCGGCCAATACCGGCTCCACATCCACCACTGGCTTTGGTGTGCGACGCTTCTGGCCATATTTCTAGTTTGTAAATTCTACCACCCCATCGTCCTCGGTATATTAGTTGGCTCCATTATTCAGGGGTTGTCGTATCGAGATAGGTTCATCATCATATACCGGGACAAGGATTTCGAAAGGATCTATTCAAAATACCGAGCAAAATCGAAATAATAATTATTTAAAAACCATGGAACTCATCCTCTTCGGTGGCGCAGAGATCGGCCAGGGCCAGGTACGAGCCGAATTAAAACTCATAGAAAAAGAAATTAAACGGATAAGGCCCAAACAGGTTTTACACGTCCCGTTTGCCCGCATCATCGCCTCTGAAAAGGAATGGAGCGGAGACTGGTTCAAAAAATACATGCACATTCCCGGGATTACGTACCTCAATGCCGCTAAAAAAAGTGATATTGCCAGAGCCCGCTCCCCGCTCATCTTTGTCAGTGGTGGCAGCCAGCACGTGAACCTCATAAAAAAAGTCAGGGCAAGCCGGCGCCTGCTCAGTCTAATAAAAAAAGCCGATTATTACATCGGCGAGTCAGCAGGCTCTATGTTTACCGGCGAATATTTCCGATCAGGAGGCGCCGACGGTCCTAGACGCATACTCCCAGGCTTAGGTATACTTAAAAAAACTTTTATAATCCCCCATTACACCGAACGGAAACTCCAAACAGTACTCAAAGAATGCATGAATCAAACTAAGGCAAAAATCGGTATTGGCATTGACTGTGTCACCGCGATTGAGCTGGACACCTCTACCTTCCCAAAAAAATACAGTACATTCGGGCTGGGAAAAGTTAAGATTATTAAATCTAAGCAATAATGTATGAAACTCACTCGCAAGCAAACTATCCACAAGAATAAATTTGGCGCCGATCTCCGGGTGTATAAAATCAACCGTAAAGAAGCCGGATTGGCCTATATCGAAGTCAAGAAAGGCCATTTCGAAGAATTCATGAACAGGAAGAGTACCTTTATATACTATGTACTAAAAGGATCCGGAACGTTCTACCTGAACGGAAAAGCCAACAAGGCTAAGGCAACCGACGTCATCGTCATCCCGCCAAAAACTAAAGTTTATTACCTCGGCCACATGAAACTGATCCTCGTGACCGTCCCGGCCTGGCAGGCGAAAAATGAAGTACATATAAGAAATATTAATGAATAAACTTATATAAAATTTATGAGCAGCCCAACTCCCATGCCAAGGACGGATTCATTCAGATCAATCGCGGGCTGTATTGTAATTACCGTCGGTAGTTCTTTGATCGCCTCGATGATCATCGGATATATAGGAATATTTATTGAACTACTGATAGGAGCCGCCGGTTATTGGCTAGTGATAAGAAAATTACCAATCCCGAACGATTCTCGATTTTTTGATAAAGCACGCTTGCTGTTGTTCCTCGCCATTATGGTTGTCAGTGTAGTAATTCTGGGAATACTGTCCTTATATATTGGCTAGAGACTGGCGATCAACTCACAGAATTTACCTAATTCATCTTTCCATGCTCCATTATCTTGTTTTTCTCGGTGCCGCAGTAAGCCTTTTCGGAACTTTTTCCTACATCAGGGACACTCTGAAAGGTATCACGAAACCCAACCGAGTCAGCTGGTTGTTATGGTCCATTACTCCACTCATCGGAGCCGCTGCGGCATTTGCCGACGGAATAAGGTGGGCGGCTTTACCAATTTTCATGGCTGGCTTTGGCCCAATACTGGTCTTTATCGCCTCATTTGTAAATAAAAACTCTTATTGGAAACTAGGCAAACACGATTACATCTGTGGCGTGCTTTCAGTGCTCGCGTTAGTACTTTGGGGGATAACCAACAACCCAACCCTCGCTATCATATTCGCCATTGCCGGAGATGCTTTTGCGGCGATCCCGACCTTACAAAAATCATGGACTCACCCCGAAACTGAATCAGGCATTGTGTATGTGACCGCTCTTTTTAATGTCATGACCAGCTTTGCTGCAATGAAAATTTGGAGTCTTTCTGAGATCGCTTTTCCAATATATCTGATATTCATCAACATTTCTCTCTTATTTGCCGTTTATAGAAAAAAATATATACTTAAATCATGGAACAATAAATCGCATACTAATCATACGATCTCATGAAATCCCTCGTCATCTATGATTCCCAGTTCGGCAACACCGAAAAAATTGCCAGAGCCATCGGCCAGGCTCTGGAGGTTGAAACGAAAGTGGTCAGGCCGAATGAAACCAATGCTGCCGAAGTACAATCAGCCAGACTCCTGATTGTCGGTTCCCCTACCCAGGGCGGCCGGGCCACCCTGTCAGTCCAAAATCTTATTAACAGCATCCCCGCTCTGGGACTGCAGAACATCAAGGTTGCCGCTTTTGATACACGGTTCGAGGCAAAAAATCACGGCCTATTTATCCGTCTGCTGGTAAAGACTATCGGCTATGCGGCGGAAAAAATCTCCAAAATGCTGGCCAATAAAGGCGGACAAATGGCAGTCACACCGGAAGCCTTTTTCGTCATGGATAAAAAAGGTCCGCTCAAAGAAGGCGAACTGGAACGAGCTGCCGAATGGGCGAAAAAATTGGTATAATAAACTCATTATCAATTAGTAACATATAAACACCATGGAAACAAAACAAGTGGCCATCGGCCAGGCGTTCAGCTACGGCTGGACGGAATTAAAGAAAAATTTTTGGTACTTTGTCGGATTGGCGGTCATCGTCATAATTATCGAAGGTATTGGCAGTGGCCCTAAAGACGGCAGGGCATATTTTAATTTCCTCGGCATCTTCCTGAGCGCGTGGATGACCAGCGGTTATACCAAGATCATATTGGACTATTACGGCGGCACAAAACGCGAGCTGACCGACGTCTTCACCCAGTTTGCATATTTCTGGCGGGTACTCGGAGCCTCAATACTTATCGGACTTATTGTCATGCTAGGCTTCATCGCCCTGATCATCCCCGGCATCTACTTTGGCCTGCGTTTCATGTTCACCGTTCCGCTGATCATCGACAAGAACCTGGACATCGGCGAAGCGATGAAACAGAGCACGGAACTCACCAAGGGCATCAAGGGGTCGCTATTCCTTTTCGCACTTGGCATGATCGGTGCAATGATCCTCGGCGCCATCTGTTTGGGCGTCGGAGTTTTTATCGCCATGCCGGTCGTATGGTTGGCCTTCATATATATATATAAAAATCTCCAGCCTAGCGCTGTCCCGGCAGCATCAGCCCCCACCGGAACTGTAAAACAATAAATACCAAATGAATTTAAATCAAAAAGTCGTTGTCATCACCGGCGGCAGCCTTGGATTCGGCAAAGCACTGGCCAAAGCATTCAAAACTGAAGGTGCGAGGGTAGTTATTGCCAGCCACCAGCCAACCGAGCTTGAAAAAACCGGGAAAGAAATTGCCGTAGACTATTGCTTGACCGACGTCACTGACGCCAGCACCGTAGAAAGGCTCGGTGAATACGTGATAAAAAAATACGACGCCATTGATATATGGATTAATAACGCCGGAATCCAAATAGCTCCCAGCCTGACAGAAGATGTCGCGCCGGAAAAACTGCGCCGCCTGTTTAATGTAAATTTTTTCGGCTACTTCTACGGCTGCCAAACTTCTCTCCGTATTATGAAAAAACAAAAGCATGGGGTTATTATTAATATAAACTCTACCGCCGGGCTCGATGGCAAGCCGGAACTGAGCGCTTACTGTTCGTCCAAATTCGCCATCAAAGGACTGACGGAAACTATTCGAAAAGAAAACGCAGTCACTGGTGTTAAAATACTCGCCGTCTACCCTGGTGGTATGCAAACGGACATTTACAACGAAAAATATCCTGACGATATCAAGGAATACATGACCGTCGAAAGCGTGGCGAAAAAAGTCATTGCGAATTTGAAAACCACCGATCCAAAACAGGATTTAGTTATCAAGCGGCCGGCTAAATAACCCACTAATCAATTAAACCGTATGAATATCCCCAATCTAATAATATATTTCGTAACCGGCGGGCTGTTCACCACCCTGATTATTGTTTTGGAGGAAAGTAGCCACCGAGTATTGTCCGGCTTGGCTACACTTGTCCCCGTTTTTACCCTAATCGCCTACTTCTTCATAGGCCAAACCCAGGGCGGACGGGCAGTGAGTGAACATGCGAAGTTCGTATTGGTGGGGACGTTGGTTTCCTGGGTTCCGTACATGTTGGCAGTTTCCATACTCTCGCCAAAAATAGGCCCGCAAAAGGCCATTCTCTGCGGACTGGGAATTTTCTTTATTCTGGCAATCACCTATATAGTACTGGCCATCCATTTCCATCTTTTTTCCACAAAATAACCAACCTATACATGTACCCAGACTCCAGTGAAGGCCTGAATAAAGAAACTGACGACGCGGTATATTTTTTCACGCCGGCCTTTCATGTGCTGGACAGCTTTTCTGCGCATACGATCACACTCTGGGGCAAAACATTCCCTACCGCTGAACACGCTTTTCAGTGGAAAAAATTCTGCATTGCGGCGCCCGATGTGGCAAAAAAAATATTTACCGCAGGCAGCCCGGAAGCGGCCAAGCGAATCGCTATAGAGAATAAGGCTACTGTACTCCCAGAATGGTACATACATCGAGCTTCGGTCATGCGCGAAGTGCTGACCGCCAAGGCCGAACAGCATGAGGACGTGCGTGAACAAGTGAAAAAAACAGGCAATCGCACCATTATCGAAAACTCCCCGGTCGACAGTTTCTGGGGCTGCGGGCCGGACGGCAAAGGTGAAAACACGATCGGAAAAATCTGGATGGAAATACGGGCCAAACTCATTCAATAACTTGGTCATGAAAAAAATCTATAAAAAAATATGGGAAATGGCCGAGCCATACTATAAAAAAGGACGGCCCTTTGATTTGCTGCATGTCAAAATCCTCATCAGGGACGCCCTGATAGTCTGCAAAAAGGAAAAAATTGACGACGCCTTGCTGATGCCTTTGGTCATCCTCCACGACATCGGTTATGGCATAACCCGGCCGGTCTATTTCCAGAAAAGCCTCAAGAAGCTGCATATGGTAGCCGGTGCGAAACTGGCAGGAAAAATCCTCAAGGCTGTTCACTACCCCCCGGAAAAAACCGAAAAAATTATCTATTGGATATCGGTTCATGACAACTGGATTTTCGGGGAAAATAAAGTCTATAAAAATGACCTGATATTGTCCGCTTTTACGGACCTGGACTTCACCTGGATGGCCACACCACAGGGCTTCCCTCTTTTGGCAAAAATGTTTTTCAAAGGAGACAAGAAAAAAATGCTTTATCTTATTCAGCATGACGAAAAATTAACAAAGAGGCCCTTCTCAACACCGACCACAAAAAGGCTCTACACCAAGTACGTTAGAATTTTGAAACAAAAAAATGGATAAAAAACTTGTACAAATCATACATGCGACTTTCAGAAAAGCTTTTTTATCTATTAATCCGGCTTTAACCAACTACACCGAGTTTTCAAAAAAACTCGCCACCCATATCAAGACAAAACCCGACGAGAATGAGCAATACAACTTTGACGTGGCGCTTGATGAGGTATTTAATAAAGAATTTTCCGCCTCAGGACACTTCAGCCGGGCGTTCTCCGAGGAAAGCGGATGGCAGCCTATCGGCCACGGGAGATATATCGTCATCTACGACCCGTTCTGCAACAGCACCCTTGCCACGAAAACATTTCTGGATGCCGCCGTCGGCGCCTCAATATTCGATGAGCGCGGGGGGTTTGTCACCTCCGCCATTATGGATTACCAGACCGGGTTGATGGCCATCATTGAGGACGGCCGGACAATTTTTTACCAGATCCAGTCTGGTGACAAAATGATTTTTGGTTCCATAACAGGCCCGCAAATACTCGCCGATGCGTTTATTGTGATAACTTTGGAATCCCGGAGAGAACGTGAACATCTTCCACGGGTTTCAAAAATATTCTCCGATGCAAAGAGAATAGTTATTAACAGTGGCCATATTTACTGGCTAAGGTTAGCCACAAAAATGATCGATGGATACCTAGACCCGGTTGGCGGAGAACCACTCTATGAAATGTTCGCCTGCACTATTGCCCAGGCGAGCGGCTGTACCGTGACTGACCTTTCTGGCAGGCCATTTGACCCGGCAGAAAATTTGATCCATTTTGAAAAAAACCCGCAGTATCTATATTACCCGGTAGCTGCAACCTCGGCGAAGCTACACCGGGAAATACTGCAAAACATCACCCGGTAAGAGGATGGTCTGAGCCAACACGCTCTATACTGACGGCTGATATGGGAACATGCTGAGAAATAAGAAAACCCGCCAGCAAAACTACTGACGGAGCTATGATTGCATAACTACTTGCCGGGAGAAGAATGAATCTTATGGGATGACATATATATTTCACAAAACATTAGATATAAAAAGGCAGATACGAAATCTATACCTCAATGAAACATACAATAGACCGCGAACAAAAAAAATTAATAAAATGGTACATTGCAATATGGTTGAAAGAGGGGGAATATCTTGATTTTTGGTCAGTCAATCATGTACTGTTGGGAGGTGTTTTATTGGGTACTTTTTTATTTGCCCATTTCACCTTGAACCTAGCCTTGGTATTTTCTATCCTGTTCATGATTAGTTGGGAATTCTACGAGATAGTGAAAGGCATACGGGAGCAACCTGGAAATAAAATCTTTGATGTCCTCACTGGCATTATTGGTTTTTTTCTTTTTCACTATTTATTAAACATTTACCCGCTGGTAAATATTTATTTAATTTTTATGTTTCTCTTTGTTGCACTTGAAGCGTGGGGCTGGTACGCATCTCATAAAAATGGGGTCCATTTCATATAACGCGCCATTCTGTTTGGCGTAAACATGTTTATTCTAATAAAAACGCAGTATCTGTATTGTCCGTTAACTGCAACCTCGGCGAAGCTACATCAGAGAATACTGCAAAATACCACCCGGTAAGAGGATGGTCTGAGCCAACACGCTCTATACTGACGGCTGATGTAGTTTTTGTTTAGCGATAAAACATGCTCCGATAATTCCGGCAATCCCCAGCCCCACCAGGACGGCACTGACTATAAGGATGGGCGTAAAAAGTGCTTGCTGCACATCCCTGATTGCCTCTGGGATGACCGTTTGGATGGCGAGGGGCATGCTGTCGTTGAAGTGAATTAGCGGCAGCAGCTTTTTTTCCAGAACGATTTTACTTGCAATACTGGCCAGTAGAGGCAGCGTACCCATGGTCAACAATAGGATGCCGAACCAGCGCGTAAACCTGTGCCAGCCTTTGATATTTATAGCCAGAAACAGAAGGATTACCGCAGCGTAGGCGATAAGCGCGTCACGCCACCATTGCAGCCCTTGGTGGTATTTCGTCTTTATATCCGTCGCTTTCTGGACCGCGTCCTTTACCTGGTCCTGAAAAGATTTTTTTGGCTCCTCCGTCAATTTATTGTCTTCCTCCTGATTTTTCATTTCTTCTTTTTTCCGTTCCTCTTCCGTCATCCCACTGTCAAATTTTTTTTGTTCTTCCCCCTTCTTTTGCTCGTCAATTTTCTTCTGATCTTCAGCGGTAGTTGATATGCCCAACACGCGCGGCCGCTGGGATGACACACTCCCCTGGCTAAGCTTTATAGTTGGCAATACCGGATTAGCTAAATCAAACGAGTCGGGCAATTGCGTCGTGATCGCGGACAAATCAATGCCGTTTTGCTCCAAAATATCCTCCACCTGCGCAACGGTCATGTTCGGAACGCGGCACAATTCAGTAACGACATGGTTCTTCGGACACTCTACTAGATTCGGGATGGATGACCGGATTAGCTCCTCAACTCCAGGAATTAGCGTAGCTTTTGGTAGGCGCAAATCGACGGGCAATGACAACGTCATATCCATAGAACCATTGAACCAGGCAAAAGAACGGTCGAGGATGCTCTCGACGTTCGTTTGAAGCCAGCGCGCGGATAATACCTGCCTGGCTAGAATCTGCACATCAGCTGTCTTCACGGGCAGATCGCCAAAATCCAAAGTAGATATCTGAGAGGATAGTTGGTCCCCGGCAATAGCATATGCATCACGTTTTATCAGTTCCTGCTTGATAAAATCAGCGGTCAGGATATTAAGCTGTAAAGAGCCAGCGATAAAAAACACCAACGTCACCGGGACGAGGATAATCAAGAGTATGATTGAGCCTGCCTTTCTCATGGCTAGTATGGGGTTTGTTTTGGTTTCTGCCTTAATTTTAGCACAATTTCCGATAAAATTCAAGTTGGCACACCGGTTTTGCCTGATTGTTGGGGATGGCGTACAATTACACCATGATTACCATCAAAGAAGTCAAAACTTCATCCGATATCAAGCAATTCGTGCTGTTCCCTTGGCGCATATATAAAAATGACCGGAATTGGGTACCACCACTGATCAAGGACCAGTGTAATTTTTTTAACCCGGAGAAAAATCCCTACTACCACCATTCCAAAGTTCTGCTATTGATGGCATACCGGGATGGTGAACCCGCTGGCCGGCTTTCGGTGCACGAAAACACGCTTCATGTAAAAAAATACAAAGAGCAAACCGGATTTTTCGGATTTTTCGAGAGCATTGATGACGGCGAGGTCACGAAAGCGCTGTTTGATTATGGCAAAGGATGGCTGAAAAAACTTGGCTATGGTAAAATTCGCGGGCCGGCAAATTTTTCCATCAACGGCGAATACTCACTGCTGGTCAAAGGGTTCGATTCGCCGCCGGTCATCATGATGACCTACAACCCCTGGTATTACGAACGCCTGCTGCTGAACTACGGATTCGAAACTTCCCAGGAAATGTACGCATACCAGATGTATACGGAAACCGGTTTGCCGGCAGACATTATCGCCAAAGCGGACGCAGCCGAAAAAAACCATCCGGAATTCAAAGTCAGGAAAATGCGGAAAAGCGAATTGGAACAGGAAGCGAAAATCGTGAACACCATCTATAACCAGGCTTGGGATGAAAACTGGGGAGCCGTGCCGTTTACGGACAGAGAAATCATGGCGCTCGCCCGCGAACTAAAAACGATCCTGGATGAGGACATCGCATATATCGGCGAGGTAAACGGGCAGCCGATCGGATTCTCGCTCTCCATCCCAGACGCGAACCAGGCACTCAAAGTGGCCAATGGCAAGCTGTTCCCGTTTGGGCTCATAAAAATGCTTCTGAAAAAAAAGCATATCAATGGCATCCGGGTACTGGTGATGGGGGTGTTGAAACCATTCCGGCACAATGACTACGACAAGGTATTCTATAAAAAAACATATGAGGAAGGGCACAAAAAAGGCTACCTCTACGCCGAAGGGTCCCTCATCAACGAATCAAACGCTCCCATGCGTCGCGTGCTGGAAAAACTCGGTGCAAAAATATATAAGACGTACCGGATGTATGATATAAAAATATAATCTTTTTATGAAACGTTCAAAAAAAGTGGTTTTTGCGTGCCACTGCCTACTCAACCAAAATGCCCGCGCGCAAAGCGTGGCAAAATGCCCGGGCTTGGTCAAGGAATTTGTCGATTATTGCCATGCCAGAGACTACGGCATTATTGCCCTGGACTGTCCGCAATTGAGATTTGAGCCGGTAAACAGACCGCCCGCCACTCGGGAGCACTATGAAGGCAAAACGGCCCGTCTGGCGTGCCGAAAAGTGATTAATGATGTCATTCGACTAACAAAAATGTATCGACAGGCCGGATTCAAAGTCTGTGGCATTTTCGGAGTGGAAGGATCCCCGACCTGTGGGGCAAAACGGACACATGTCCTGTCCAAGGCGGGTAAAAGCGTCAGCGTCAGGGGCGACGGCGTCTTTTTTAAGGAACTCAAGAAAGCTTTGAAAAAAAATAAAATAAAACTGCCAATCTTTGATTGGGATATCCAGGCGAAAAAACTTATTACAAATTAGCGTACTAACCAAACCATATGAAAATCATCAAAGAATTCAGAGAATTCGCGATCAAGGGCAATGTCATGGATTTGGCTGTGGCGGTCATCATCGGCGGAGCATTCGGGAAAATTATCACCTCATTTGTGAATGACGTCCTGATGCCGTTTATCGGCATGTTGCTCGGCGGCGTCAATTTTGCCAGTCTAAAAGCCGTCCTCAAGCGGGCCTCGGACGGCACGGCGGCTGCCACACTCAACTACGGCGCCTTTATCCAAGCAGTAATCGATTTTTTGCTAATTGCAGCGGTTATTTTCCTGATGGTAAAAATACTCAATTCGCTCAAGCGGGAGCCGGCCAAAGAAAAAGAACCAGAACCGTCAACTCAGGAAAAACTGTTGACGGAAATTAGGGACTTGCTGAAAAAATAATTTCCACCACCACAAACTTTATGGCACATGATAAACAATCAAGCACTATTTCGATCAAACAGGGTGGACTCATACACGGTACACCCAGCCAGGTATACGAACTGTGGATGGATAGCGCCAAGCATTCGGCACTCACGGGCAGTGAAGCGAAAATCAGCCCCTCGGTGGGCGGTGAATTCACTATGTTTGGCGGCTGGGCGACGGGCAGGAATATCGAGCTGAACCCGAACAAAAAGATCATCCAGACGTGGCGGGGCGAAGACTGGCCCGAGGGGCACTTCTCCACGCTGACCGTACACCTCCTGCCGGCTCCGGGCGGCACTAAACTCCTTTTTACCCAGACGGGCGTCCCTATTTCCCTGGCAAAATCGGTGGCCAAAGGCTGGAATGATTTTTATTGGGAACCGATGAAAAAATACTTTACCAAATAACGAGAAAAAAAATGGCCCAGGAAATCCCCCAACCAAAAAAATCAAAAGCCGTTTTCTGGTTTATCGTAGTCATCATATTGTTATTCGTATTTTCCGGCGGGCTTTTTTTCATGAGCAGTTTTATGTCAAATAATAATACCGACAGCCCTGAACTTGAAAATGCCATTGCCAACGCAGAAGAACGATTTTCAGGCAATACGAATAACCAGGCCACTAACACATCAATGGCCTCCAATGACAACAATAATACAAATCGTGTTTCAAATGCTTCGATCGCCGGCACCTGGACATCTGATTGCCTGGTACCTGACCAAAACAGCCCCTGGTCAGAAAAACACCGCTTTGTCATCAGTGCAGACGGTACGGCTGTCCATACCCGCTGGTCAGGCAGCGACCACAACTGTACGGTCGGCGATACGCTGGTTAATAACTATTCCTATACCATGCCGCAGCCCGGCCAGATAAATCTCACAGACCGGGATTTGGGGTCCACGCTATACGACATCTATCAGATATCCAATAGCACCCTGAAATTTGGGCATGGCTTCCAGTCGCCTTACCCGGCTGGATATGATGCCACCCAGGGAAATTCGTCAACAAACCGTTTCCATGATTTGAATAATTATATTGTTTATAAAAAATAGACTAGGTATGAATGAAAATATTGCAAATATTAATAAATACAATACTCTCACCTATAAATGGATTGTTTGCCTCCCGGTAATTGCTTATTTTCTGATCATAATGCTTGATAAATTAATTTCAGACTATTCTGATTTAGTTGGCTTGGCTTTTTTTATTACAATAATTACCCTATCTTTTTCAACCCTTATTGTTATTCTATTAATTATATTAAGTACAAAGAAAAATAAATTATTCTATGCTATGATATTATTGTTAAACATTCTAATATATATTCATATTGCATCGCAGATAATTGTAAATTAATATTAACTAATAAATTTCAAATACATGAAAAAAACTTACGCGAATCTCCTGAAAGCCATTGCCGGCGAATCGATGGCAAGGAATAAATATACCTTTTTCGCCAAACAGGCCCGCAAAGAGGGGCACGAATGGATCGCCCGCGTTTTCGAAGAAACTGCAGACAATGAACGGGCTCACGCCGAAGAAGAACTGGAATACATCAAGGAAAAGGTGGAAATGACAAACACCTACGATATCCACCCGGTGGCCGACACGCTGACCAATCTGAAGCACGCGGCCGAGGGTGAAGAATATGAATTCGGCACTATGTACCCTGAATTCCAAAAAATCGCTGAAGAAGAAGGTGAGCGTGCAATCGCGGAACTGTTCAAGCGGATTGCGATGGTTGAAGTGAAACATGCGGAACGCTACCGCATCCTGTATGATCGGCTGGCCAATGGCACACTCTACACCAGCGATGGCGAGATAGAATGGAAATGCGAGAATTGCGGCTACATCCATAAGGCAAAATTCCCGCCGGTCAAATGCCCGCTCTGCAAGAAGACCCAAGGCTGGTACCGGGGACTTGGCGTGGTCAGATAAAGCAATACAAGGTCCAAAAACTCAGATCTCTAATCAGAAATTTTGAAATTCCCCCCACATGACAAACGTCGTTATCCCAAACCAAAAAAATCTGGATAGAAAAATTCAAGCCATCAGACAAGACGGCCCTCAATTACTTCATATCCTCTCCGATTTTGACCAGACACTGATCAAGGCATTTGTGAATGGCAAAATAGTCCAGTCACTCACCGTCACCTTGCGAGACCACTCCTTGCTTACACCCGATTACAATGAAAAAGCCCGAGCCCTGGCTGGACTGTATTATCCGATTGAAACTGATCCGGCCACGCCCTTGCTCGAGAAAAAACAGGCTATGCATGAGTGGTGGACAAAAATTTATGCCCTGATGATCGATTCCGGATTGACGCGTCAGCATCTCGCGAAAGTTATTGAGCTCACAAAAGCCCGGCTGCGAGCCGGTACCTCCGATTTTTTTAAAACACTCAATCAGCACGACATCCCCCTGGTCATCATGTCGGCGACCGGCATCGGGGCTGAGGCCATCGGGATGTTCCTGGAAAAAAATGGGGTTCTGCTCCCAAACGTTCATATTATCGGTAACAACTTCATCTGGGACAATGACGGCAAGGCGATCGGAGTACGGGACCCGATCATCCATTCGCTGAACAAAGACGAGACAGCAATTCAGAATTTTCCGGTCTACAAAGAAGTAAAAAACAGAAAAAATGTCCTACTGTTAGGCGATTTTATCGACGATCTCGGGATGGTCCAGGGATTTGACTACGATAACCTGATTTCCGTCGGGTTCCTCAACGACAACAAAGAAAAACAGCTCCCCTCGTACCGCGAAAATTTCGACGTCATTATAACTAATGACGGACCAATGAATTACATTAACAAACTGCTGGGCGACATGCTACAATACCATCATGAAAAATAACCTGAAAAATCAGATTGGCGCGGGGATTAATTTTGAGGAAAACGTCATCAGTGTCATTGCTGATGAAATTACCAAGACCGAGACATTCAAAGGATTATCAGAAGAAAAAAAGAAAAGAATCGTACAGATGCTGACCATCCTGGTCCGTGATTCAGAGCGGCACAAGCAGCTTTTGTCCGAATTAGCATTAAAATACTAGCCCTATGCAGGATTCAATAGAAAAACTGGTCAATGACTGCATAGAAATCAAATTTATGGAGATCAAAGCTGAACAGATTTATAAAACTCTTCTGCCGTATATCACCGACGAAAAAGACCGGGCCGTCCTCCAGGGCATCATCACGGACGAACAGCACCACGCCCGCATCGCCCAGGAGATGGTAGACTTATTGGAAGCCCCCGAATAACGCCATGGAACAACTTACTACACATTCAAAAAACGTCCGGTTGTTTTTTTTCTGGGCCGGAATTATTGCCACGTTCGCCTACCGGATCATCGTCGTGCTCAATTACATCAATTCCGCCTGGGCACAGGTCGCCTGGTACGTAGGCACTATCGGGTTTGTCGCCTACTTCATCCACCGTTTCCAAATTTCCGAAAAACGGTCCCGGATCATTCGAGACTATGAGTTGATGAAAAAGACGGACTCCCTACCTCTCCCGAACGAAGACCGGCAAGCCATGAAATATATATTCGGAACTCTCCAATCTTCAAAGGAAAGATGGAACTATATTTTCATATTCATCATATCAGGGCTGGCTCTGATTACCGGCGTCATATTAGATTTTATCGTCCGCTAACAGGATAAGAAATACAGTGCCCATGGAAGAACCCATCAAAGCCCTCATCTTTGACGCGGAAGGCGTGGTCATAGATACCATGCATACCGTATGGATACCGGCGGACGAGGAATTTTGCCGTCGGCGTGGCCAGCCTTTCCCAAACGAACTTGGGATTAAAATGGTCGGCAGCTCCATCCTTGAAGGGACACGTATCATGAAGGAATTTTTCCATATACCGGGAGATGAACAGCTTCTAATGCAAGAACGGATTGAAATCGTCGAGAGGCTGTTCCGGAAAAAAATATCATTTATTAATGGTTTTGAGGATTTCTTTTCCCAGCACAACGACATGCCGGCCGCAGTTGCAACTTCACTCAAACCAGAATACCTCGAATTAGCTGAAAATCACCTCGGTTTACGCAAACTGTTCCATGGCCACGTGTACGATATATATACGGCCGGAACGCGTTCCAAGCCTGACCCGGACATTTTTTTGTACGCTGCCAAACAATTAAACGTTGAACCGGGTAATTGCCTCGTGTTTGAGGATGCGCCAAACGGCATCGAAGCGGCTCGCCGGGCAGGCATGCGTTCGATCGGACTGACTACGACTTTTGATAAAAAATTCCTAGCCGAAGCCACATTAATTGTTGGCGGTTTCTCCGATACCAGACTATCAGATATACTTAAACCATGATCATACAAGCCATCCAAAAACGGCGCAGTATACGTCAATTCAAACAGAGTCCCATACCTACTGATATAATTCAGGAGGTGCTGAAGGCAGCGCAATTCGCCCCCGCCTCTCGTGGCAATAAAGCCATGCATTATATCATTGTTACAGATCAGGAAACGAAAAAACTCATATACCAGGCCACCGTAAATAAACAGGGCTTCATTCTGGAGGCGCCTACTCTGATCATTCCAACAACCGACCCCGAGCAAACAAAACAGCCAGTACAGGACCTGTCCCTGGCTTCAGAAAATATTTTATTACAGGCCACGGAACTGGGGCTCGGTTCCGTCTGGAAAAATTTCAGACTTGCAGTTGCAGACGAAGTAAAAAAAATAACCGGCATTCCGAGCGAATACGTCGTCATCAATGCTATCGCCGTCGGTTTTCCGGCCGAATCAATTGAGCCGCATGCTGATACCGATTTTGAGCAATCACGCATCCACCAGGAAAAATGGTAAGTCCTAACATTATAACCGCTCTTGCACGGATATGCGCATCAATTGGAAACTGCTAAAACCCTTTTCTATTTATTTCAGAAATATCCAAGGCCTAGACAATATCCCTGATGGCCCATGTTTAATTACATCAAATCACTTGAGCTCACTGGACACAATCATGCTTATCCTGGCATTCCGGAGGCCAATAACGTATATCGCCCAATCCCGGCTGCTGAACGACTGGCTGCACCGGCTCATTGATTTCCATATTGGCCAGGCCATTCCCGACAATCACCATACGATCAGCCAGGCTGTCGAAAGGCTGCGTCAGGGGTACAGTGTCGGCATTTTCCCTGAGGGCGACATCCACCCCAATCATCGGACGGATCGCATCCATACCGGGGCATATGTCATTAGCCAGCAGGCCCAAGTTCCAATCATACCGGTGCATATCACCGGTTCGGATGCCATTTGGCCAGTAACATTCTGGCCACTACGGCCATGGAAAACAAAAAATGTTGACATGATTATTGGCACGCCAATCAGCCCATTATTGTCTGACCAGCACTACCCACGCGAATTTTACCAGCAGCGAGCCAATGAATTGCTCCAGCATATTAAACAACTAAGCCGCGCATCATGAAAATAAAAAAACTAACTCATCGCGGAACGCTATATGCTCCGCCGCAGACCAAGCGCATGCGCTCAGGTTTAAGCGTCCTAAAGCCCGGGGAATCCGTAGGCGAACATTCTACCGGCAAACACGAGGAAATACTTATTATTCTGAAAGGCACCGCCTTGCTGCTGGCCAACGGCAATAAAAAGAAACTACGGGCGGGTTATGTCGCCTACAATCCTCCGCATACCATTCATAATGTAACGAATTGTGGAGCTGGAATCCTCCGCTACGTCTATATTGTCGCCTAATCCATGCACCTCCCAATCAACAAATTAGAACAACGCGCACGGCAGGCGAAAAAAACATTATCCAATTGTTCCCTGTGCGCGCGAGAATGCAAAATTGACCGGACACGAGGACTGGTCGGCTTTTGTGGCGCCACAGATCAATTGAAAATTGCCCACATCGGCCTGCATCACGGGGAAGAACCGCCAATTTCTGGCACAAAAGGATCTGGCGCTATTTTTTTTACCCACTGCAATCTCCATTGTAGCTACTGCCAAAACTGGCAGATCAGCCATCCAGCGTCACAATACAAAACAAATCTGTATACCGAGCAAAAATTAGCGGACGAAATGGTTAGTTTACAGAAAAATGGTGCCCATAACATCAACCTGATCTCCCCTTCGCATTACATCCCCCAAATTATCGCCAGCCTATGCCAGGCAAAAAAACAAGGACTGACATTACCAATCGTCTACAACACTAATGGCTTTGACTCACTCAATACATTGAAATTGCTTGAGGGTATTATTGATATATACCTACCCGATATCAAATACGGCAACGGTGCCATGGCACTCAAATATTCTCAGGCTCCCCATTATACCGAAACGAGCAAACGGGCCATCACGGAAATGTTCCGGCAGGTCGGTACCTTGGAATGCGACCCAAATGGCATTGCCCAACATGGACTGATCGTTCGTCATCTGGTCCTGCCAAACGATATTGCCGGCAGTATTCAAGATTTAGAATTCTTGGCAAGTGTATCCCCTGAGATCCATCTAAGCTTAATGTCCCAATACACGCCGCAATATAGAGCAAAAAATTACCCTGAATTAAATAGGACGCTCACTGCCAAAGAATATGCTGCAGTAGTTGAAACTGCGGGCCGTCTCGGCCTGGCCAACGGTTGGATCCAAGAGTTTTCCAGTCAAAATGAATTAGTCCCAGATTTTAATTCCCCCCATCCGTTCCAGCCATAATCGCCAGCCAGACTGAACGCCAAACAACCCGTTTATCCGTAACGGGAATAATTTTTTAAATCCGTACGGAAAATCGGCCCTCGGTTCATTTTCATCAGGTATTCATACGCTCCCGCTATAGTATTATAGCGCGCATCTAATCAACTAACATTATTGCCTATGTCCAAAAGTTCCAAACTCTTTTTGGCGGTCGTAATGGCCAGTTCGCTGGCCTTAGCGGCTATCGGCGTCGCTCACGCCCAAACCGACACTGTGACGAGTGCAGTGGCAGATACACAAGTTTCTGCCTCGACAGCAACGCTCGCAGACCAATCGGCTCACAATGGCCTTGGCGGACGCCACCAGGAACGGCTCGAGGAACAGGCCACGCTCTTCAATATGTCGGTTGAGGATTTGGAGAAGGAAATCGAGGCTGGCAAGCCGATGTACCAGGTTGCCGCCGAACATGGCGTCACGTATGATACCATGAAATCCCACCGCCTCTCCGAATTCAAAACCAGACTTGATGACATGGTCAAGGTCGGCTACATGTCCCAGGCTCAGGCTGACGAGATATACCAGAATGCCCAGGCTCAGCCGATGATGGATGGGTTAGGGTTCGGTTCCGGCAAGCACGGGATGCAATAAGGGCCCGACTGTCCAGCTGTCAAAAAACGCCTCCATTACGGGGGCGTTTTTTACTTTTCCAAAAAGCAGTATACTTATTACGTATAAAGACTTGCCTACTATTACTCCCTAATGAATACGACATTATCAAATAAACAAACTACCACATTCGGTGGTGGTTGTTTTTGGTGCACTGAGGCAATTTTTAAAAACATCAATGGCGTCATCAGTGTCATGTCAGGTTATATCGGTGGCATCATGCCCCACCCGACATACGAACAGGTCTGTACTGGCACCACTGGCCACGTTGAAGCGGTTCAAATTATATTTGATCCAAATGTGATTTCATTTGCCCAACTTCTAAACATTTTTTTCGCCACACATGATCCGACCAGTATGGATCGCCAGGGCAACGATATCGGCAGTGAATATCGCTCCGTTGTATTCTATCACAATGAACTGCAGCATGTTGAGACGGAAAAATTCATCAAAAGTCTCACTGATGAAAAAATATTCCATCATCGGATTGTGACAGAAATTAAACCAACTGCAGAGTTTTTCCCGGCAGAAGAATACCACCGAGACTATATGGCAAAAAACCCGAACCAGCCATATTGCCAAGTTGTTATTAACCCGAAAATCTCCAAATTACGCGAAAATTTTCATACGCTAATAATAGAATAATGGACATGCGACATCCGGCAACCCGAAAATTAGTCCTGGCCTCAGCCTCCCCCCGACGGCGGCAATTATTGACCCAGATCGGATGCCATTTTGAAATTGCGGAAAGTAATTACCGTGAAGTTGTGCCTCGGCACATGCCCCCAAAACAGGTGGCCATGCACTTGTCACGCGGGAAAGCTTTGGCAGTCGCCGTACGATACCCCAATGCGCTGATCATCGCCGCAGACACGATCGTCGTATCTAACGGAAAAATATTAGGGAAACCCCGTAATGCAGCTCATGCAGAAAAAATGCTAACCACACTAAGCGGACGCCGGCATTCAGTCATTACCGGTCTGACGGTGATTGACACTGCAAATAAAAAAACCATCATTCGCGCAGTGACCACGGACGTGTACATGAACAAATCGAATCCCGATGATATCCGACAATACGTCCGATCAAAAGAACCATTGGACAAGGCCGGTGCCTACGCCATCCAAGGGTGGGGAGCACTTTTTATCGAAAAAATCTACGGCGACTACTACAATGTCATGGGCTTGCCGCTGGTAACGCTGGCCTCAATGCTGAAAAAATTTGATATCGAAGTCCGTCCACAGAAATAAAAATCTCTTCAGGCATTCCTGCCGCATGAATATGAAGCAACAAACAATTGACCCCCAAGCAATAAAAAATCAGCCCTTTACGCTATTGGCTGGCCTACATCTTGTAATTATCCTGCTTATTTGGGCATCACCGTTTCTATTCAACTGGTGGTTAATTGCTATCGGCATATTCCTGTATTTCATTCAGCTTCTAGCGCTGGGCGACTGCTTGTTGACCCGCCGGCAATTTTTCACAAAAAAACGAAGCGTAACATTCTACTACTACATAATAACGAAATTCGGCTTCAAACCGAACGGTTATCATATCCGTTTTATTGCCGACTACATCATGCCGCCGGTAATTATTGGAATTGCCCTGGTGTGGCAATTAGGCTTTGATAAAAAACCACTTATACTATAATAATTCATTTCAATCAATGGAAATAAGGCTGTTTTGTGATATAATTTACTTGAAAAATAACTCTAAATACCGCTATCGTGCAACATCATTACAGCACATTAGTAAATAAACGTACCTTTATAATAGCCTTTGCTGCTGTCTTAATCTTGATCCTGCCCCCAAATGCCCAGGCACTGGATTCCGGCTGGGAAAGCCTGACTGTACCGACTGAAGCAGGCATCATTTCTGTACGTCTCATCCGCATCAATATGAAGGATGCTAACCTGCAAATCCGGTCATTGACCGACGTGTCCGGCGAACGCATGAATGTGGCCGGACCGGTACGGGCTTTAAAAACGTATGTCGACCAGGTCAGCGGTTTCGCGGGCATCAACGGCAGTTATTTCTGCCCGACTGACTATTCTTGGTGTTCAGGAAAAGAGGGCTCGTACTATTGGATGTGGTACGACTCACTGAAAGGCACCTTTGCCAATTCATACCAAAACCAATTCAACCCCGGACCGGTTATTGCCTTTGATACCCAAAACCGGCTCCATTTTTTCAAGACGGCTATAGATTGGCCAGGGCAGAGTACATTTGAGGCTACAAATAATACCAAACTCCAAGCTCTAATTTCCAACGGGCCAGGCCTAATTTTTGAAAATCACATGACGGTCACGCCAGACCAACTCGACACAAAACAACAAACAGTTAAATCGAATCGTTCTGGCCTGGGATTTAAGGGTGACAATATATATCTCGTCGTGTCATCTGCCTCAACGGTCATGGACCTGGGGTATGCCATGAAGGCCATGGGCATGGAATATGCCGTCAACCTCGATGGTGGCGGATCCACTGCGCTCTATTATAATGGGCAGTATGCAATCGGCCCAGGAAGAAGTTTACCCAATGCGCTCATTTTTGTCGACAATACCACCTCCTATGTCCCGCCATTGGCAACTGGCACGTCTTTTTTCGCGTTCGACAAAAACATCCGTGGCGGATTCAGCATAACTTCCGGCAACGTCTCGGGTGATGCCCTGGCAGAAATCATTGCCGGCTCGGAATCTGGACTATCCCCTCATATAAAAATATTAGACGAAAAAGGCACGGCGCTGAAAGATTTTTTCGCATTTGATCAAAGTTTGAAAAATGGCGCTCGGGTCGCCATTTGCGACGTCAATGCCGATGGCATGGATGAAATTATAACTGCCCAGGGAAAAGGAGGATGGCCCTTAGTGAAGATTTTTTCTGGTGAAGGGACAATTATTAACAATGGATTCCTTGTCCTTGACGGCAAATTCACCGGCGGGGTTAACTTATCCTGCGGCGATATCGACGGAGACAAAATTTCTGACATTGTTGTTGCGGCTAGCGCTGGGGGAGGCCCGCATGTGCTGGTATATGATGCCAGTGGGAATATCAAAACTAATTTTATGGCATATGACCGTAATTTCCGCGGAGGCATTCGCGTAGCGACAGTGGATGCTGATGGCGACGGTCGGGACGAAATCATCACCGGTCCGGAACTCGGCGCGCCCCATATCCAGATATTCCAGATCCGACGCGGATCCATTACGCGAATTTCGCCGGGCTTCTACGCATTCAGCACAGGCTACCGCGGCGGGGTCTCCGTCGCTGGCGTGGATATCAATGGCGACGGCTCGAAAGAAATTGTCGTGGGTGTCGGTGCCAATGCCACACCGCTGGTAAGGATTTACTCTATTAAAGAACAGCTTCAAAAAGAATTTTACGTCTATCCGACCACTTTTCTTGGTGGGGTCAATGTGGCCGGGGGAGATGTTGACGCGGACGGGATCGAGGAGCTGATTGTCACGCCGCGAAGCGGGGGCGGCCCGCAAGTCAGGATTATTGAGGCGGCAAATCAATAATATTTATCAAGCCGTTGTAATACATTGCAACGGAAAAATATATTTACTAATATTTTTTCTAAAACATATGGATCCTCTCCAATCGATCGATGCACTGGGCAATATCACTAAGCACGAGCTGAATATTTCAGATATCATCATGGGCGCATGGAAAATATTTACCGATCATCTCCAGGCAATTGTCCTGATAACTATAACCGTTTTTTTACCGCTCAATATCATTACCGTATTATTGCCCGGTCAGGACGCGACTGCTGAAACACTGGACCCGTCATCAGCATTGGGACTTGGGATCTCCGCCGGTCTACTGGCCCTGGTTGGCGTTCTGGTTCCGATGGCAATCGCCTACATTGTCAGGCAGCACCTAGACCGCCAACCGGTTGATTTCAATAGCGCCATCCGCTTCTCATTCTCACGGTGGTTGCCGGTAGTCGGCACTTCACTGCTCATGATGGCTTTCTTATTCGGACTGACTTTTTTACTGGTCCTGCCGGCGATCATTTTTGCCGTATACTGGGCTTTTACGACGTATGTGGTCTCGCTGAAAGGAAAAAGCGGGCTGGACGCCCTCCGGTACAGCCAGGCGCTCGTGCGCGGCCGATGGTGGAAAGTGATCGGTTATTTGTTCGTTTTCGGTTTCATTACCGGCATGATCGGATGGCTGATCGGCCTGCCGTTCGTCAATATCCATAATCACATCGTCAACGCCCTCATCTCGACACTCTCCGATATTATCTTCTCATTCACCATCGTTGCCACCGCATTATTCTTTATTAATATGGACTCCGTGCGGCGTACGCCAGCTTAAATACAATAACAGATTATGGCTCCCCTCTGCCCGTACTATGCCCAGTTTGCTGCGCCAGTCATCAAATTTTGCGAGCCTAACCTGTGCGCGCGAATAGTCCAGCCGGCCAATACCTGGTCGAATCTGGCGTTTATCGCTGTAGGGATCATCATCCTGTTCCTTGGGCATAAAAACAAAAAAACGATGCTTTGGTGGCTTGGCCCGATCACGATACTGATCGGCGTATTTTCATTTGCCTACCACGCCTCTTACACGTTCGTCGGCCAAATGCTTGACCTGGGATCCATGTTTTTGTTCGCCACTTTTTTACTGATCATCAACCTGAGACGCATCAAACCCGCCCTTTCAAACTCGGCAGCCGCATGGATATTTTCTCTCGTCAATCTTTTCTGTCTCCTGACCATGTATGTCGTACGAACCATGAAAGGCTTCAATGTCGGCATCCTTGTTTTCGGGATTGAATTGGCCGTGGTGCTTGGTTTGGAGTGTCTGGCCTGGTCGCGGGCGAACTCACGCTTCCGTCTTGGCAATATTTTGACCGCACTTCTACTCGCGGCGGTCGCTGCGGTGATCTGGATGTTTGATTATACGCATGTATGGTGCAATGCCAGTACGTTCCATTACTTGAACGGGCATGCGCTGTGGCATATACTGACAGCGGTGAGTTTCATTTTTGTGTACCTGTTTTACCGTCAATTTACCGACAATCCGGGCGCTAACCCAAATTAACAACACCCATGTCCTACCTAATTTCCCGTCACATACTCGCGCCATTAATAAGGAAAAGGATCCGGACTCTCATTGGATTGGAAAACATCCCTCGGGACGGGGCGATTGTTTTGGCAGCCAATCACGTGGGCGAACAGGACGGACTGCTTATCGCTTCTGCCGTTGTCCCGTACCTGCGAGGCAGGAAAATCTTCACGATCGCCAAATGGAAAATCCTCAGTTTCCCGTTATGGAAAAAATGGCTCGGTACTATCACGTTGTATGCTGATGGCCAGAAGACGTTGCAGATTGCCCTGGAACATCTCCGCCGTGGTCAGCCGGTGCTCGTTTTTCCGGAAGCAGGAGTGAACACAAAACCAATAATCGGTAAAATCAAGACCGGCGCTGCGCGCCTAGCACTGATGACACGCACGCCGATCATTCCAATAGGACTCCGCCGCATTACCCCGCCCCCGAAATCTGAACTCGGGTTCATTTGGGAAATATTAGCCGGCAGGCTGGAAATCACAATAGGAACCCCGATCAACCTGTCCAATTGGTACGACAAACCGATAGACCGGACAGTGTTGGATGATACCGACGGGCTCATAATGTCCACGATTGCCAGACTGGCGAATAAAACATACCTACCGCATGAATAAAAGCCTGTTGATAAAATTTCGTGGCAGGGAAACCCATGCTTCATACATGGCGTATGGAGACGCCGACAAACCACAAATTCTGTGTTTGCACGGGATCGGCTCGACAGGCTCCGAGAGCTATGAAAAAATTTCCACATTCCTTACAGAAAAATTTCAACTTATCGCGCCTGACTGGATTGGCTATGGCGCGTCAGACCGTCCATTGGGGAAAAATGATACTTATGATGCAGACTATTGTACAGATTGGCTCGTGTCATTTGTGCAAACAGTCCAGCGCGCAGGCGTGCTCCATAACACCTTTCATATTCTCGCCCACTCTATGTCTGCTATCGCAGTGGCAAAAAGCTACGGCATCCTTGGACAATTGATAAATAAAATCGTCATCATCAATCCCGCCGGGTTAGACACAAAAATAAGCAAGCCCTTCAGTTTCGCACTAACTACTCGGCTCATTAACCAACATCACCTGGCTAAGCTCGTATTATTCAAACCCATCTGGTACTGGATACTGCGCTGGAGTGATAAACACCGGCGCCGGATGATTGACGGGCTGGAAAACGGTGAGCTGGAAGTATTGGTTCGTTACGCCAAAGCGGGTATCAACCCGAATGGCACGATGCGACCCAGTCACCACATCCCTGATGTGTTCAGCCAAATACAGCGGCCAACCATGCTAATTTGCAGTGAAAAAGATCATATTTTTTACCGACAGGCCTACCGCTCTTTTGGGGCCCGGCACAACTGGACTACTAAAGTTATGCCCTATAAAAATCATTATCTGCTGACTAGGGATGCTGAACAAGTCGCCTATGTCATCAATGACTTTCTACAAACTGCCTGATATACTAGGTGTATGCGCTCCGTCCTCCGATCAAAAATCCATAAAGCCACCGTCACCGATGCCAATCTTGATTACATCGGCAGCATTACCATTGACGAAGACCTGATCGAGCGGGCCGGTTTTTGGCCGGGCGAGAAAGTGCTGGTCGTCAGCAACACCACCGGAACCCGGCTTGAAACGTATGTCATCAAAGGTGAAAAGGGTTCCGGCACTATCTGCATGAACGGCGCCTCTGCACACCTTATTAAAAAAGGCGAGGAAATTATCATCATGGGCTTTGAACTGACCGACCAGCCGATCGTTCCCAAAAATATACTAGTGGATAAGCATAATAGATTTTCTAAATATTTGTAATACATGACTGCAAATAAAAACCTTACCCCCGAACAGTACAATGTCTGTTTCCGAAAAGGGACTGAGCCGCCTGGCTCCGGCAAATGGCTGTACAACAAGACCAATGGCGCATATATCTGCGTAAATTGCGGGCAGGAACTTTTCAAATCGGACACCAAGTTTGATTCCGGCACCGGCTGGCCGTCGTTCTGGGATTCCGCCAGCAAGGCTAACGTGAAAACCGAGGAGGATTCTTCACTTGGCATGAAACGCACGGAAGTGCTATGCTCGGAATGCGGAGCGCACCTTGGGCACGTGTTTAACGATGGCCCGCAACCGACCGGCCAACGGTATTGTATCAATTCATTGGCACTAGACTTTGTGCCACAAAAGGATAGGATATAAGTAAAGTAATGGTAAACCTAATTTTTTATGGGGCTGGAATCGGAAAATGAGATGGAAAAGTGGGCAAATTGGAAAGCTGGTGGCACGCCCGCAGAAACCGGCAACGAACAGCTGACCAATGCCGCTGCCATCGAAAAAATCAGCAACGAACTGCGGCAAGGAAATACATACGAACGCACGATCCTGCCGGATGGGCGGATCGAACTGAAAAACAAGGAAGGGGAAACTTTTTTCCTTGAGGCTTTGGATGGTCCAAAAGAAAAGGAGGTACATGAAATACAGCAATTCATGGAAAAAGTTTTCAATCCGGATGAAATCGACCCGGAAGAAGTGACCATGGAATGCCTCCAGACTCTCAATGACCCGAGAGAACGTGCAAACTATCTACTACAGATGATTAAGGACAACAAGGGTGAAGTGGTCGGTGTCATGAATGCAGCCTATATTCCCTCCCGTACCGAAGGCGGGGAAAATTCCGGATACGGCGTCACCTCAGTCGGATATGTAATGGTAGACCCGGAACAGCAAGGCAAGGGCCTGGCCCGAGAATTATATGCCGACCTGTACGAACGGGCTGGGATGGCGGCACAAAAACACGGGGAAGAAATGCGGTTTGTGGTTGGCGAGGCAGTCTCGACGGTTGAGGAAACGCTCAATAAGCTCGGGGACCGGGGCCGCGTGTATTTTAAAAATGCACAGGGCCAATGGGAAGAGCCGCAGTACGTCCAACCGCCGTTAGAGTATGACGCAGATAACGGAGGCGCTGCAGAAGGCGCCGGCAGCTCCCCTGAACATTTTATGGTCGGGACGGTCGATGGCCGGCGTACCATCACACGCGATGAATTTTTGACTTCCGTGCGGAGCGTCTATGAATACAACAATGTCTGTGCCGTCAAAGAACATATGGATGGCTATGAGGATATGTGGGCCAAAGATACAATCAGCGGGAAACCAAGTGAAGTAAAATCTGTGGAAATTATCAAGGGACTCTACGACACTCTCGCCAAACAAGTGGGGGGAGCAGAAGAATTCCGAATCTTCTCTGCAGCCGAACGCAAACAAATGAAATCCCAAGGAGAGCAGTTTCAAGAGCATAAATCAGCCGACGAGCTCGAGTGGGACGAAAGCGGTGTCGGTTAAAAAAATTATTATGGAATATCTTTTTATTCTCGTCGGCCTACTCATCCTAACCATTGCCCTCCACCGGGTATTTCGTCTTAAATTATACGCCAATACCAACCAGGCCATAATCACCATTCTTGTCTTTTTGGTTGTTGGAGTTGTCTGGGACTCGCTGGCGATTGCCCGCGGACACTGGCTGTTCCCGCCGGAACACAATACCGGGTGGATTATCGGCAAGATGCCGGTTGAAGAATATTTATTCATGTTGATCCAGCCGTATTTCGTGATGATAATTTATTCGATCATAAAAGCACGATTCATCAAAGCAAATAAAAATGGAAATTCCTAACCACCAAGCAGATCCAACCAAACATAAGACGCCCATCCTCTGGTATTTTGAACAGCGATGGATCGCGGCCGTTGTGCCACATCTGCCTGACTTTCTGAATGGAAAAAATTTGACAATGGCAACCGCACTTTGGACAGCGCTGATGATAATTATTGCGATTGTTTGGCGCGATCACATTTCTACTCTCTGGGTCGTCAATGCCCTCATCATCTTCCAATACTTCACCGACTGCATGGATGGGGCTATTGGTCGTTACCGAAAAAGCGGTCTGATTAGATGGGGGCACTTCATGGACCACCTGCTCGACTTCATCTTCCTCTGCGCCATAATGATTGCCTACTTCTATCTATTGCCAGAATTCTCCTACTACTTTTTGGCGATCCTGGCCATTATCGGCTCATTAATGGTGACGACGTACCTGATGGCAGGGATATCAGGAAAGTTCCGGATGGGATACTTCCGTATTGGCCTGACCGAGATCCGGCTTATTGTCATCATTATGAACATTTTAGTCGCCTGCATCGGCACAGGGCTATTGAAATATCTGCTACCTATTTTTACCGGGAGTCTTTTCTTGGTGCTCTGCTATGCTATTTTTCGCGGCCAGCAGGAAGCAGAACGCCTAGATAAAAATCTAGACAACAATGACCACAAAGCAGATAATGAAAACGAAGATCGCAAAAATATATGAATAAACAGGCTATTATAAATAAAACTGCTGTAATGGTCCATAAAAAAATTACGGGCCAGGAATCAGTCCACGACTGGTGGCATACCGAACGTGTTTGGCGTATGGCAAAATACATTGCCGCAAAAGAAAGGGCTGACCAATTCATCGTACAGATCACCGCTTTGGTTCATGACCTGGACGATTACAAACTGCATCATGGCAATACGAACAAAGCCAAAACTGCCATCACTAAATTATTGCGGCAAGTCAAAATTGACGGGCAAACTATTAAAAATATTTTAAAAATCATTACCGACATGTCCTTCAAGGGCTCCGGGACTCTCTCCCCCATGCAATCGCTGGAGGGAAAAATTGTCCAGGATGCCGATCATCTCGATGGCATTGGCGCCATCGGTATTGCCCGGGCATTTGCTTTTGGCGGATATTTACGCCGTCCGATCTACGACCCGACCATAAAGATTACAAAACACGCTTCTTTCAAGGAATGGAAAAAACTGTACAAAAAAAATAAACCGCTAGCGAATACCACCATTAATCATTTCTATGAGAAGCTACTGCTGCTTAAAGACAGAATGAATACCAAAACGGCGAAAAAAATTGCCACCAAGCGTCATCAATATATGAAAGAGTATTTGTCAGAATTCTACAAAGAACAAAAACTAAATAAATAACTATGCCCCGCTACGCCACAGTTAAAGTCGTCGTCGGCACCGTCCTCCGAAAAAACGGAAGATTTCTTCTGGTCCAGGATAAAAAACAAGTCGCTAAACAAAAATGGACCTTCCCTGCCGGTCGGGCGGAAGTCAACCATACTATCGAACAATGTGCTGTTCGTGAAGCTTTTGAGGAATCAGGTTTTCGGATAAAATTGGTGAAAAAACTTTTTGTGTACCACGAAGGGCTGGACCACCCGGTCCGCCATGCTTTTCTCGGTAAGATTGTCGGCGGTCATCTGAATTTTCCCAAGAAGGAAATCCTCAATGCCGGCTGGTTCACCTTCAAGGAAATCCAGAAAATGTACCGGGAGAATAAAATACGGCACCACTGGGTGTTCCAGGCGCTTCAATTGGTACATGGCGAAATAAAAAAACACTAACATGTGGGTACTCCTCGCGCTCATCGGCGCCGTGGCCGATGCCGCCTATTACGCCTTCGTCAAGAAGTCCCAGGAAAACAGGACATCGCCATTCGGTATTGCGTCAAAAATTTTTCTGTGCGCCGGGATTATCATCGGTATCGTGTCCCTGTGCCACGGAATTCCGCCGATCGGGCATCTGTTCTGGCTGGCTATAGCTGCCGCGACTATCGTGGCGACCACGACTGTCGCCCTGTATTTTCGTGCATTGCATACGACCGACCTGTCCCTGACCGTCCCTATGCTCTCGTTTACCCCCGTGATCATGCTCCTGACCTCTTATGTCCTGCTGCACGAATCGGTCAGTTGGGGAGGATTTGCCGGCATCATCCTCATTATCCTCGGCTCCTATACGCTCAACATCAATGACCAAAAGAACTTACTGGCCCCATTCCGGGCCATGTGGCATAACGCCGGTGTCCGTGCCATGCTGCTGGTCGCCGTATTGTTTGCCGTCGGCGCGCCTCTCGACAAGCTGATCGTCCGGGAATCTGATCCGTTTTTCGGGGCAGCCATCATATATTTCCTGCTCGCAGTCACCTGCTATGCTATCAGCCGTTCTATTAACGAGCCGGCGCTCGACCGGTCCCCGCGGCTTTGGAGATCGCTGCTGTTCGGCAGCCTTGCCCTGTCATTGGTGGCCATCTCCATCAACCTGGCCTACACCTACCAAATCGTCCCCTATGTCATTGCCATAAAAAGGCTCAGCATCGTCTTTAGCGTGATCATCGGCGGACTGTTTTTCCGGGAAAAAAACTGGCGATGGAGATTGGCTGGAGCGATAATCCTGGTGGCTGGAGCGATAATCATCTCAACGCAGTAATCGCCAAAACTCCCCAAAAGATCACTTGGACGCGGAGGTATTTTTTTGCTATACTGACCATCCTAACAACTAACCTCCATTGTTTTATGAAGGAAATCTTTCGGAACATGTGGCGCCGGAAAATGCGGTCGGTTTTGACCATTTTCGGCATCGCCATCGGTATTTTCGCGTTCACGGTCATGGGCTCAATGTCCCTGAAAATCAACAAGATGATCAGCGGCGGCAAGAAATACATCACCGGCCAAATTACCATCATGCCAAAAGGGTCATCCGCCAGCGCGTACGGTTCGATGGGTGGATCGTCATTCTTGGCCGTCGATACGCTCAATAAAATTGCCGAGGTAGAAGGGGTCCAGGCAGTCGCCGGCGGTGTCGAGCTGGCGCTCAAAGAAGTGGACCTCAATGACCCATCAAGCCAAAGTATGAGTTTTGGCATGCCGGCCACGATCGAGGGCATGGACCTGGAAACTAATTTTGAAAACAGAAACTGGGCCACCATGGACATGAAAGACGGCCACATGATCACCAAGGACGACCCCACCACGGCCATTACTATTGGCTATACCATCGCCAATGACAACAGCCTCAAAGTCGGTGATACCTTCAAAGTCCGCGGTAAAGATTTCCAGGTTGTCGGGATTGCCGACCAGACACTGACCGGACCGGATCAGTACGTTTTTATGAACATCAACCAGGCGCGGCAGCTGCTCATTGACGCGGTACCATTCCTAAAATCACTTCAAGAACGCTCTGATGAAGCGGCTAATATTTCCGACGCTTCATTAGCCAAACTGCCGGAGGCGACCCGCCTGCAAATCCAGGAAGCCAAGTCTTTCAAACTGGAAGACATCAACCAAATGGCCGCTGTCTCATGGAAAGATGGGGAGGATGGTGATACGGTCGCCAATCGCATCAAGGATCAATTTAAGGACGAAGCCGTCGTTCTCTCACCAAAGAAAATGGGAGAAATGATCGACAAGGCTTCGGCAATTTTCAACACCATGATCCTCGGCAGCGCGCTGATCGCGCTGATCGTCGGCGGGTTCTCCATCATCAACACCATGATCATGTCGATATCCGAACGGACAAAAGAAATCGGCATCAAAAAAGCGCTCGGCGCTTCACGAAAAGCTATTGCCAGCGAGTATACGCTGGAAGCCGGCGTCATTGGCCTGATCGGCGGCCTGATCGGCATGGGACTGGGAGCACTACTGGCCACTATCCTCAACTCCAAGACCTCAGCGGAAATTTTTATGCTCTCCCCCGGTTTTCTCGGTGGTGTCGTGGCCTTTTCCTTCGTCCTAGGCATCATTGCCGGAGTTATCCCGGCCATCAAGGCCTCGCGCATGAAGGCAGTCGATGCTATCCGAGAATTATAACCATCCAACCACAATGAACAAAACCATCATCAAAGCGACCCAACTTAAAAAAACCTATACGCTGACAAAGACTAATAAAATCCAGGCATTGAGAGGCCTCGACATTGAAGTCAAAGAAGGTGATTTTACAGCCATCGTCGGGCCGTCCGGCTGCGGCAAATCAACCCTCCTGCACATGCTGGGACTGCTCGATACGCCAGACGAAGGGACTCTAGTAATTGATGGCATCGACACCTCCAAAATGAAAGAATATGAAGCGCACCGGATCCGCGCCAATAAAATCGGTTTCGTGTTTCAGGGTTTCAACCTTATCCCGGCATTAACAGCATTAGAAAATGTCATGCTGGCCGGCAAGTACGGCGGTATGAAAATTACAGAACGGAAAAAACGGGCCCTGGAATTGCTCGGCTCGATGGGTTTGAGCGACCGGGTGAATCACCGGCCGAATGAGCTGTCCGGCGGACAGCAGCAGCGTGTCGCATTGGCCCGCGCCCTGATGAACAACCCGTCCATCATCCTGGCTGACGAGCCGACCGGCGAGCTGGATAGCGCTACGTCATTGGAAATTATTAATACGCTCAAAAAACTGAACCAGGAACACAACCAGACTTTCGTCATTGTGACGCATAACGACGAAGTTGCCAAAGCCTGCAAAGCGATCCTCCATGTCAGAGACGGCCGCAATGCCTAAGAACGCCATTATATGAAAATCGCCATCAGCGGCAGCATGGTTTTTTCTGAAAAAATGCTTGAGGTGAAAAAAAAGTTGGAACGACTCGGGCACGAAGTCGAAATTTCCCGCTTCGCTGCCTCCTACGCCGGACAACCCCAGGGCGAGAAGGAGCGCCGGACCCTCATAGATAAGATGCATAATGATGCCATGCGGGAATTTTGGGAGAAGATCAAAACCAGCGACGCCCTCCTCGTGCTGAACTACGACCGCAAGGGAGTAAAAAATTATATCGGCGGGAACACGTTCCTGGAAATCGGCTTTGCCCACGTGCTCAACAAGAAAATATTCCTGCTCAACCCGATTCCAGACATTGATTACTATACATCCGAAATCGAAGCCACCAAACCCATTATACTCACAGGCGACCTGTCTAATATCGCCTAAACAATGATTTCTGTCATCATTCCCACCCATAATCGCCTCAATCGACTGCAAAACTGCCTTCGGTCGGTTTTGGCGCTCCATCACTCTGATTACGAAATTATCATAGTTAACGACGGGTCAACGGATGGAACGCGTGATTGGCTGGACCACTTGGACGACCCAAAAATTAAAGTCATCCATCATTTAAAAAACCTCGGCCAATCAAAAGCGCGCAATACCGGAATCGGTCTGGCCGGCGGGACACTACTCGCCTTTACTGATGACGACTGTATTGTTGACAGTACATGGCTGACAGAACTAGAAAAAATATTCCATAACGAAGATTGCGGCTTCGTTTTTGGAGCAACGTATTATATCAGCAAGCACTATCAGGGATATTTTCCCGAACGCCTGACCAGCAATGGTGGCGGCACATGGCCGGGCGGTGCAAACATTGCCTATAAAAAAGAGATTTTTGAAAAAATTGGAACCTTTGATTCGATGTTTGACCGTTTCCACAACGAGGACACGGAAATAGCCATCCGTGCAGTCGCCCGTGGTAATGCATTTAAACGTG